>ERZ772821.75-NODE-75-length-100139-cov-17.356321_pt1 | contig 100139 bp, 135 predicted proteins | sample MGYA00580859_ERZ772821 | MGnify/ENA primary metagenome ERZ772821 (study PRJEB29015, sample SAMEA2737674) | human gut metagenome | biome: human gut; feature: human-associated habitat; material: faeces | place: China | collected 2012 ...
AAGAAAAAAATAAAAAAATAAAAAACTTGACAAGGGAATAATTTTATGCTATATTTGACTTACAAATTTAGGAGGTGTATTTAATGAACAATGGAGGATATCTGATGGACATTGAGAAGCTGATTGAGCAGTTGAACGAACATGTACAGTCCTACACCGTACATGATGATCCCAATTTGATAAATACGCTGAAAAATTCCGCCACCGCCCTCTCTACGCTCCAGGCCGAAAACGCAGAGATGCAAAAGCAACTCAACGAATTTTCTGAGTTTCTATGCCACACAACTGGCGGACTACTGACTAAGACAAATTACACGGCCCCGGAGATGATAACCACGGCGGAGTACTACCAACAGCGCGTGTGTGATGATTGCGACCTGCGGTCCGAACTGGAGCAGGTGAAGAGGGAAAATAGTCGTTTAAAGGAGATACTGCATGGAATGGAGAAAAATTGAAGGGTTTGAGCGGTATTCTGTGAGTTCAGACGGACAAATAAGGAACGATAAAACCGGGAGATTTCTTAAAGCTCATAAAGACCGATATGGGTACCTTCAACTGAATTTATGCCCAGGAAGGAAAAAGGTAAAGATACACAGATTGGTTGCGACTGCATTTTTGAGAAATCCATACAAAAAGCCACAAGTAAACCACAAAGATGGCGTAAAAACAAATAACAAAGTTGAAAACCTTGAATGGTGTGATAATAGCGAGAATATGGTTCATTTATACCGAGTTCTTGGGGCCAAAACCAATAGCGATAATGCTCACAAGGCTTGTATGAAGCCGATTATGTGCTTGGAAAATGGAACAACATTCAATAGCATTGCATTAGCCGCACAAGCAATTGGAGTCCATCCTCATAGTATTGGAGATTGTGTTAGAGGAAAGCAGAAAACGTCTGGAGGGTTTCACTGGGCATATATTCCGCAGAAGGAGGATTGACATGAAAGACAACAAAAAACTGACCCTTAAAGTATATCGCCACAAAGAAGAAAAAGACGTGTTCCTTCTCAGAGTATGGGGAATTCGTGAAGGAGATGAAAACACTGAATTTTACATAGCAACTACTGACATTATTATGGCAATAAAAAATGTATATGCGGAAAATAGCACGAAAGAACCCTTTGAAAATTGGATGAGCCGTTTCAATGGAAAACTTCATGTTTGGTTTACAAAGAAACTTGAGGTAGAAATTGATGGATACACAGGAACACTGGAAAAGACAGTTAAGCTCTATGTTCGAGATTTCGAAAAAGTGCTTTTAACGGAGGACTGACATGGAACGACTGACAAAAGGAGGCGCTGAAAGATGGCAAGGATGATTGATGCGGACGCAATGCTAGCACAATTGAAGCCAGTTGTCTATGAAGCAGAACATTCCGTCGTTCTTATATCCGATATGTCCAAAATCATGCGGGAGTGGGTTGAACGCCAGCCCACCCTCACCCCGCCTGAAATAGTGTATTGCCAAGATTGCGTATACCATGAAGATGGATGTGTAAATTGGTGCGATAAGTGGAAGCATACATGTCCTGACGATTCAGAATTTTTTTGTAAATTTGGGAGGAAGAAAAATGGAAATACGGCCGATTGACGCAAATGCTCTGCAAGAGTTGTGCAACAGGGGAATACAGAATATGTGGAATACCGGAGTAGCTCCTGTATCGTGGGCAGCGGCTTATGCAGATTTTAAGAACGATATTGACAGTATTCCCACCCTCACCCCGCCGAACGAGTGGGTGAGCGTGGAGGATGAGATTCCATCAGACGATGATGATGGATTAGAGTTTTTCTGCATGACCAACGCAACAGGGAAAGGTGGCGGCGTCCTTCCACTTGAATGGGAGGTTGCCACTATTCGCGGGAAAACAGTACGGAGATGGAGGTGGCTTAATAGGATCAGCCCATGGACGGTTACACACTGGATGAAACGACCCGCACCGCCCGAAAAGGAGGACTAAGAATGAACAACATCGACCTGAAAACCATCCTGGAAAAACACAAGATGTGGCTGAATGATGAGGATGGAGGAGAAATGGCCAACCTGAGCGGGGCCAACCTACGCGGGGCCAAATGCATAGATTCGGCTAAAAATCTTTTCTATCCATTGTCCTGCCCCGAGAAAGGGGAATACACGGGATTTAAGAAGGCCGACGGGAAAATTGTTGAGATCACGATTCCGGCTGACGCGAAAAGATCCTCTGCTACCGAGAGAAAATGCCGGGCCAGCAAGGCAGTCGTTATTAGTATCACAACCCTTGACGGAGATCCAGCCGGGAATGAGGTTTGCAGCGACCATGACAAAGATTTCGTGTATCGCGTCGGCGAGACCGTAGAGGTGCAAAATTTTGACGAAAATCGCTGGAACGAGTGCGCACCTGGGACCCATCATTACATAACCAGGGAGGAAGCCGTGAGGCATTGAGGAGGGAGATGCAATGAGAAAGTTAATGCAGAGTCCCTTTGAGAATGATCCATTTTGCCTGCTGTTCGAGGCATTCAAGGAACTTTATCCGGAGAAAGCAGGAAACTTTCAGGCGATTTGGAACCCGGATATAAATGACGGGTTCGGACGCACTGGATTTGAAGTTGGAAGACCTCCGTTGATTGAGTTGAACGCGAATGAACCTGTTGTGATACAGACAGAAACATTCGCGCATGAGTTGGCTCATGTTGCAGTTGGAATTGAAGCTGGGCACGGAAAAGAATGGCAAAAGGCTTTTGATAGAATCCACGAACGATATGAAAAACTTTGCGAAGAGTTGTTTTGTGAAGGCGATGGAGGGGAGAAAAGTGAAAGCCACTAAAGAACAAGCCGCCGAATGGTTTGAGACCATGCATCCACCCGGCCCAGCCGCCCGGGAGATGTACCGGATGGCTGCGGAGGCGTTGCGGGCGCAGGTTGTGGTGGATGATAGCCTCGCCCAGAGGGATGCATTTACGGACGTTGATGAGTATGTTTCGTACCTGATCGGCGTGATCCGCAACCTGGAGACGGCGAGGGGAAATCTGAGGGCGATTATCGAAGAACTGGAGGATATCTATGGAGAATGACCTGCCACTACCGTATTACCGAGCATACCGAAAAGCTTTGCGTGATTTGAAAGCCGGGATTGAGAAGGTGAACGATAACCTCAAGATGTACGGCATGAATAACTGGAAAGGGATGATCGCCATTATCGACATGGTGTTGCAGGACCCGGAGAAACTGATGTACTCGCAGAGCTTAGCGGGATATGAAATCCCAGAGCCGTATCTTGGTAAGTGGGAGAAATACAAGGAGAAAGTGCGAAAAAAACTGAAGGAGGATAACCCATGAGCACGACGCGAGAAGAAGCGATTAAGTCACTGAAAAACATCGTTGAGTACTGGACATATAAGCCGACAGAGGTTGAGGCCGCTAAAATGGCCATTGACGCCCTACGCCCCGTCAGCCGAGAGCAGGTGGAGAAGGCGTGGAGGGGAGAGTGGATAGGGGATAACGATGAAAAGGTTGGAACCATTGACGGTTCTCCTATCAAAAGCTCGACTTGTTCCGCTTGCGGGAATTGGCTTGTTGGAAGTGATGAATATGACTGTGCCGGGTATTTCTGCCCTGCCTGTGGGAGAGCCATGACGGACGAGGCCGTGGAGATGGTGATGGAGAGATTGGAGGCGCTGAAAGATGATTGTTGAGACATGCCCTAAGTGTGGCGCTGTACTAATGAATACTGTAATTTGCACAAACCCGCCAATTCCTTGCAAAGATTGTCCATCCTGTGGATGGCATTGGGAGAGAACACCAGAGCCAATTGAATATAGGCCGTTTGGATGGAATGGACTGGAGGAACTAAATGAAATTTATTAAAACAGTAGAATATGATAATATCCTTCAAGCATTTCAAGACTTTAAAGCTCCATGTACTATAAATAATGAATGTAATTGTTCATGTCCTTTTTATCATATTCATATAGCTTTTGATACAACTTGCGCAGGATTTTGTGCCGATTATCCATATCTTGCATCAAAACTCTTGAATCTTGAAATAAAAGATTAATATATATAAAAAGTAGTCTACAAATTATAAAATTTAAAAAATGGCAAGAATTAAAAAAATCAATAAAATTGTTTCTTTTACTGGAACAAATTTAATTATTAATGATCTAGGCTCTCTTAAAGAACCCAGATATGAATTATATGATATTGTAAAGAAAACATCTCTACTCAAATCAAACAATCCAAAAGATTTTGATTACCTTGTTGAAAAAGAATGGAAGAAAAATAAATTGACTAATGATGAATTATAATAGAATTCACCGATACTTTGAAATAGCAAAAAATACAGCTTTTTGCTCAGATAACTTGAAAACCAGAGTTGGATGTGTTATAATATATAAAAAGCAAATTATAAGCACCGGTTGGAACCTTGAAAATAAAACTCATCCTTTACAAAAGATGATGAATAAATATAGAGGATATGATATAAATTTAAGTAATGCAAGACATACTCAACATGCAGAATGTCATGCTTTAGTAAAAATAGATGGTTTAGATATTGATTGGTCAAAAGTCAGTATTTTTAATTACCGAATTAAAAGAGATGGCAGTAAAGGAATGGCTAAACCATGTAAGGCATGTGAAGCTATGCTAAGAAATAAAGGAATAAAAGAAATATATTTTACTACAGAAACAGGCTGGGGCTATGAACAATATGAAAGTGAGGATTCTTTATGGCAGATTTAAGAGAAACAAGCATTGAAAGAGTACAAGGAGATTCATATTGTACAGTATATACTGGAGAAAAAAAGTTTATTAACAAACTTAAAAAAATGGCCGAAGAGTATCCTGAAGATGTAAACATTGTTTCTGAAGATTGCCTTGGTATTATGGCTCATGTTCCTTATGATTGGTTTAAGTTTATTTCTCCAAAAAGAAAACACAATTTAACTGAAGAACAACGTCAAGCAGCAAGTGAAAGAATGCGCCGTGCTAGAGAAATTGGGTTAGAAAAAGATTAAGGAGGCATTATTTTGATTCTATCTGATAGAGGTATTAAAGAACGATTAGGAAAAGATATTATCATTACTCCGTACAATGAAAAACAATTAAATCCTAACAGCTACAATTTAACTTTAAATAAAAATTTAATTTGTTACAACAAACGTCTACTTAGAGTAGATGAATACAACCCCTATCATTCTTTTGAAATCCCTCCTGAAGGATTAAAGCTAAAACCTGGCTGGGTATATTTGGCAAAAACAAACGAATATACTGAAACACATAATTTAGTTCCTATGCTAGAAGGAAGATCTTCTATTGGCCGCTTAGGAATTTTGATTCATATTAGTGCAGGTTTTGGTGATGCAGGATTTAAAGGATGTTGGACATTAGAACTTACTTGTGTTCAGCCTGTAATTATTAAACCCAATATTGAAATCTGCCAAATTTATTACCATACTTTAGAATCTGTTCCTGAAAAAGAATATGATGGGAGATATCAAAATTCAACAGGGGTAATAACAAGTAAGATGTACGAAGATTTTAAATATGATCGAGGATAAAAAATATGGTTAATGATGCTACTTATAATTCTCTTAAACAACAATATTTACAATTAAAAAAGATTGTTGACAAAGTTAATTGTGATTATAATAAACTGGAACAAATTTTAGAAGCATATAATGAAAATAAACCAATCACAGATATCTATATTGTAGGAGAAAACACAGAACATGATCCTGTTTATATTTTATTAGATAAAGATAATTTATTTACAAATCAAAATGCGGCAATGGAGGAAGTAGAAAGAAGGAGAAAAAACAAAAATGTTTAAAGAAAGAATTGATTGTAATTGGAATATAGAATGGCATAATGTAAGGACTACATCTCCCACAGAAAAACAGGTCGAAAAACACGAAGGAGAATTTTTATGTTATGCTGCATATCCTGGCGATAATGGAGAAGTAAATTTTTCTTATGTGATTGTATCTTATAGTTATAAATCAAAGAAATGGCAGATATATGATTATATTTTATTATATTGGGCCGAATTGCCAAATTTAGATTTAGCTATATTTTAATGAAATAATATAAAGGAAGAGAGAAATATGGAAATTAATAATACAGCTATTAAAGCTTGGATTGAAACTATCAATTCAATTGCTGGAAATGATGAGCAAAGACAAGAAACTATTGATATGCTTTGGTCATCTTTATTAACACTTGATAAAGGCGCAGAAGATATTTTATATATAGCTACTTGTTATGTATTTGAAACAGATAATGGTTTCTTAGAACATTTAATTCTTTCTAAGCTAGAACTGTATTATTCTTTCTTGTCTTTTTCTTGTTTAAAAAGAATTTCTACAATTATTATTAAAGCTATTAGGGAAAACACTGTATCTCCTGGTTTAAGTGAAAAATGGACAAATCTTGTAGTAAAAATGATTAGTCAAGAAAAACTTTTGTCCGATTCTAAGTAATTTGAAATTTTCCTTGACAAATCTATAAAAATGTGTTACAATAGGTTACAGTAAAGGAGGTAACCTAAATGTTCACAAACCTTTGTTCCGAATGTGGGACAGATCGTGGGCAATGTACCTACTGTATTGATAATCCAATGTACAGGTATATTCCTAAGACAAGTCAATTTACGCCAAAAAGGGAAAAAGTTATTTTACAAAATGACGAGAAGCAATGTTATACTTCTACTAAGTATGATAATGCTGGTCGCCCTTTATATAGAAATCTTGGCAATGCTGAGATATCTATAGAGTATGACGAATTTGGAGAAATAGTCAAATTTGTCTTAAATTCAAAAACAAAGGAGAAATTATTATGAAAAAGAAATTTTTAGCTTTTGGGTGCATTTTGGCACTTTCTGTAGGGCTGAGTGTTCCTGCATGTGCAGCAGTACACCCAACCCTGGATGAACACATTGATGTAGTCAATTATGATCCTGCTATAGACTACATGTCAAAAATGCACGAATGCGCTGAAGATGGTTCTAAACATGCTCTTATGATGGGTTCTATTTATGAAGCGCAGCGCAATCTTAAAATTGAGACTGAAGGTCTTGATGAGCATGAATTAAGTAATTTTGATTGGACTAATGCAGATACCATTTTAGTAGATATTGAAAAGTATCTTGGTATTTATGTTGAACCCGCTCCCGAACCTGAACCCCCAGCATATACTCAATATTATACTGAAAATGATGTAACTATGATTGCTCAGGTAATGTATCTTGAAGCTCGAGGGATTAAGTCTAAGACAGAAATTGCTTGTATTGGTTGGGTTATTCTAAATCGTTATAATGCGGGTTATGCCAACAGTATTTCTGGTGTTATTACTGCTCCTAATCAATTTGCTTGGTATGCTGGTGCTCCTACTGTGAGTGACTATGGCTATGACTTAAAGGCCCTTGCTAGAGATGTACTTGAACGCTGGAATAGAGAAAAGAATGGAGAAACCAATGTAGGTCGCGTGCTTCCTTCTGATTATCTCTGGTATGCAGGTAGAAATGGTCATAATTGGTTTAGAAATTCTTATTCTGGCGGTTCTTATTGGAATTATGCCTGGGGGTATCTATATGGCTGATAGAACTAAATTACATTATAGCAACAGAGTTGAACAGTTGCGGCGCAAAAATCCTGTAGCTAATGCAAAAATTATTGCTAAGGCAAAGCGTAGACTTTCCAAATGTGAATAAATTCCAAAAAGGAAGAGATATGTTTTCTCTTCCTTTTTGGAATATATAAAATAATATGGAGAACAAAATTATGAAATATGTTCGTGTTCAACAAAAAGGCAAAAGAAAAGTAGTAGCTAAGATTATTGACAGTTGTAGTGGTGAAATTGTAGGTAAAGGCACCTCTTGCTGTCACAAGGACGATAAGTTTGTTTTTGAAGTAGGAATAAAAATCGCTGAAGAAAGAGCATGGAAAGATTATGAAAACAGAACGGCTACTAAGAGAGTAATTTATCTAGCGGTTTCTTATGATAAAGATTATATTGATGATGATGATTATACTCTATTTTATTCAATAAAATATGGAAATAAATCTTTGGATACAAGAATTCCTATAGAAAACAAAATGAATTCTGATGATCTTGACAAAATGATTAAAACGGCTTTAGATCAATGCTACAAAGATTTTATTTATGCTAAAGACAATTACAAAGAAGAAAAAGATTTAGTGTAAGGACGATAATTATATGAATGATTTTCATTCTATAAAAAATAAAGAAAGGTGATTTTTATGAAAAATGTATTAACTTGGGGGGGGGCAACAACCTAACCCTTCGTCAGATTGCCCGAGCCGGAGGTGACAATGATGATTGTTAATCCGGTTATGTATGGGGGCGGGAAAACGTATCATATTGAGGCGGATCAGCTTGCACAGGAAACTGGATTTCCGGCGAATGGCAGCGCGAAAGCGGGAGAGTATGTAGTAAGCACGTCGGGCTACGTTGTTGGCGCTGTAAGAGTGCTGACAGCAGACAAAAAATATACAATTGAATCTAGTATTCAATACGTTTCTGATGTTGATAAACTTCCGCCGCTTGTAAGAGAAAAAATAGAGATTGTTTCGGCGAGAGCCGTAGTGCCGCCGAAGGACCACGGTTACGTATTTTTCGTTATGCCGGAGGAGGATGTTTATCTTGAGACATATGGATGAAGTGTGGAGGTGACCAACATGATTAACAATCCTGTTGTTAGTTCGGCTGGGGGGGGGCAACCAATTTGTGATTTCTGATACTCCTATGGAAGGCACTGTATTGCATATTTTTTCTATAGGAGAAACAGAAACGCTTACATTTGACCTTGGTGGTCCGACTATGGGTGGAACGCTTACAGGGAAACTGGAAGATGCAGACGGGAAAGAGCATCCAATTATTAGTGTAGAGCAAGTTGGGCGACTAGATGTTGCGATAACATTTATCGTTCCTAATGTCGCAGTTAAGCTGACATATAAGGAGCAGTTCTAAAGGAAATGTAGGTTAGGTTGCTGGGGGGGCAACGCAGGACTATACAGTGCAGGTTCCGAAAAACACTATCGTTCGCGTTTCTGGGGAAGCAAAGGGGAACTTTTTTGCCGACGGAGAATATACTTTTGTTTGCGGCAATGAATTAGCGGACTTTGCCATGTTCATTTATGGGAACGTAGATATTACTGGAACTTAAAAACAAAATTTGAGGAGAAAACAACATGATAAATAATCAAAACATTATCTCTCTTGGGGGGGGCAGAGTGTAAAGGAATTATAACTTATGATTGCTCAGTAGACTATTTCGATGGAAAAGACCAGTTATCGGTATCCGGATCTGGTCAGAAAGAAATTACTGCGGTTAAGAACAGTATTATTTATATTTCTTCTTCATCTGAGATTCCAGATTGGTATATTAGTGGACTAACCAGCATTTGGGATGGGACAACAAGAAGAGTAATGTCGGTTGATTCTGATTTCCGTATAGGCTTTCCTTTTTAGATGATGACCATTAAAAAATCCAGGTAAAGTATATATTTGCTTTACCTGGATTTTTTTATTTTAGATTTCATTTTTGCCCAAGAACTTTTTATAGTCCACAGCAGGATCTAAGCTCAACATATCTTTGCTCAATATCTTTCTGACAGTCATAGTAAGATCATCTAAGCTTTTGGCCGTCATAACTCTTTGCCCAACCGCCACATTCAAATTAGTATATGCCGAAGGAAGCGCGCTCTCTATAATCTTTTTCTGCGTAACAATTTCTTTGCAAGAATAGAAATACTCAATATTATGAAATTGCTCTCTTGTCTTTTGGTTGCACAAAAGCCTATAAGCATTGATCATATCATTAGGAATATATCTTTTGTTCTCTAGGCCCAACTCTTTTCTCGCCGCATATTCTATATCATGGAACACCTTAAACATTTGTGAATCAAAGGCCGCAGGCAGCATAATAAAATTCTTTTTTTGCTCATCTATATATTGCTTATATCTATAGGCCGGGGCAATTTTAATCACCTTTCTCTTTTCCATAGAGTTAAGCGCAGATCTAATAATTGGCGCAAGAATATTTCCATAAGTAATGTCCACAAAGAACTGTAAATCTACCAAACTAACATTTCGCTCTTTAGCAATATTGGCCTGATTATTTTTAATTCTTGCCACCTTAAAATTATTATTTACAATTCTGCACATAATCATTAAATCACTAATAGAAGCAATAATGGGTTCTCCAGTAGTCAATAATGCGCATAATATTGTTTCCACATAAGGCACATATTTGGCCTTATCATTCATAAGAGGGGCGGCATATTCTTCATAATATTTATCAATAATATATCTAGTTGGCCTAGAAGTAATATGATAATCACATATTGTTTTTAGGCCATTTAATTGCGCAATTTTAGAGTTGCTTGTTCTGGGCTTCATTTCTAATTCTTCGCACAATTCTTTATAAGTTAGTGGCTCATGGGTTTGCGCCAAAACCCTTAATCTGTCTAAATTTATTTCTTCTTGTAAAAAATCATACATAGTTTTTCTTCCTTTCGATTTTAATTTAAGACAAATGTGTTGTCTGAATATGGTTTGGCCTCTGGCCTTATGAAAAAGTTACAAATTGGTTACAAAAAAAAGGACATTTGTGTATATATATAGATATTCTTATATATATGCATTTGTCCTTTTTTTTGTTACACTTTTGTAACTTTTTTAGATCACATTATATTATAACATATTTTATTATAAAAGTCAATATTAAATTGTGGGAATATTAAATATAAATGGTAACAATAATTTTGGGTGATATTATTGAATAATTGAAATGTGCCTGGATGATTTGAGTAATTGTTTATATAGGTTTGGGTGTAAATAATTAGATATGCTTGAATGGTATGTTTAAATAATTAATGATGAGATGTATTTGAGGATAAATATGTTTGAGTAATCAAAATACATTTGGGTAATGTTGAGTATGTTGAATTGTTTGAGTAATTGTTTGGTGTTATTTAAATAATTATTTAAGTAATATTTTAACAGCACTAGGAGATAATCTGATTTTAGTATATTGAGTAATTTGAATAATAAGTAGTTTGAATATGTTTGAGTGTATTTGAATAATTGTTTGGTGTATGGACAACGGGTACTTTTTTGAAAAAATAGAATATCTTTGTTTGAAACATACCCCCCATTCATATGTAGAAAACAGATCCAGAGAACATAGTCAAACCGTATTAGATTGTATATTCTAATACGGAAACACCCCATACCTATATTATATATATTTGTTATAGCTAAATCAGATACTATACTATATATTATATAATGTATAGAATGATAATTTAATTTAATTATAGTTGTTGTTAAATATTCTTCGCATACGCGTACATTACATTTGGAAAGTAAAGTTGTATCCCAAAAAAACAACTCAAATCACATTATTAATCTATATCTTTCCATCTCCATTATCAAAATCAAAATCCATTTTCCATTTCCATCTTCCTCTTATCCTCTTCTACTTATTCAACACGTGTTCAATATCTCCTTCTCCCTCCCCTCTCTCCACACCTTTATTATATATCTCTCCCTCTCTCCCTCCCTTGCCTTGCTCCCTCTCTTCCTTCTCTCTTTGTCATGATCATACAATAATAATATAATAATATAATAATATATTAATATATATACTACATATAATACTACATATAATACTACATATAATACATATAATGTCCTACCTCTCTCACTGTCCTTGCACGCACCTACTCTCTCACTCTCTTGCTGCTCTCTTCTAATAGTGTGTATAAAATAATATTATATTATCAATCTCTTTCCATTTGTATTAAGTTCTTAGTACAATAGTACAATATATGATCATAATGCACAAAAACACAAGACTTATTTTAGCGCATTCAACAATTGACCTAGGGGAAATTATATTATATTATAATGGCGCAAGGATAAATAAAGAGGGGGCGATCCCCGACAAAGGAGGACAACCCCTCACAGTTAAACATGGAGGTACATTAATATGAAAGTTTATTCTGAAATTTCCCTTAAAATAATAGAAGGACAATAAACGAAGGTTCTGGCGGGGCATCCTCAAAAGCCCCACCCCATCAATATTTATGTTTGGAGGTATTTAATCATGAAACATAAAAAAGACTTATCTGCTATTGTCACTCTGCTTAACCAGAAAGGCGGTGAAAGCAATGACTAACACCGCAGAAAAGGCCGTCAATGCTCTCAAAGCGCGGCCTGACGTTACTTTATATGCAGGCCCTGTACGTGTGCCTGATGGCTGGAGAGAGGTTTCTGCACCCACTCTTAGGGCTGTTAGACGTTGCCAGAAAATCAGTGAGAGTGGGGCGGTATTTTTTGCAGGATATCGCTTTCCTAATCCTCTGTTGGAAAACATTCTTGTTTTTTGCCATAGGCCGAAAATCTACTTCTCTCCGCAATTCAATTGGGGAGAATATGGGATACTATTTACAAATAAATATTGTTCTGTACTGTATAAGGAGGATTTTAAAAAATGAAAATAGTTGTTTCTGGTCTGCTTTTGGCGGCAAGTTTGATTTCTACTTCTGCCGCAACTCCGCATACCACAGTGGAGCAAGGAACATTTTCCTATAACCAGTGTGCAATAATCGACAGGATTGAGGACAACGAAATTGCTGTTGTCGAAATCACTGTGGAAAACGAACCATATACAGTTGATGTGGTTACTTATGAACTACAAGACTGCGGAATTAATGTAGAAGATGATTCTACATTTGTTATAGAAAAAGTTGAGGGCGTTTGCATCGGACAATATGAAGACAGGGCGCAATTTGAGATACAGACTCCAGACGCTGTATTTCAATGGCAAACTTCTTTGGATCATGTAGCCGGTGATATTGTAATCGGTGATAGTTATCAAATCTTTCATATTGATAACCAGGTCTATCTTTTGGCCTATCATATTTAAATACGAAAATATTCACTCTCGTTTGAGAGTGAATATTTTTTATTGCATTTTTGTCAATAAAATATACTGTATTTTCCCATATGTAATTTAATAGGGTAAATAGGTCAAATCAAAAATCAGTCAAAAAACCTAGTATTTTTTATTGAAAACCAAAATATAAAATGAAATATAAGAATAAAATTTTTTTCTGTGCAATTTAACTATTGTATTTTGGGGTTGGGGGTGATATCATATAACCATCCCGAGAGGGAAGCACCTTGAAAATTGAATCCCCGCACAAACAGAACCGAGGAAGCGGAGAAGTGACGCATTAAGCGCATCAAGCCGAATGGAAAAGTTTGGAGACGGGATCTTAAAAAAGAAAAACACTGAACATGCAAAAAAGAATGGGTTGCTTGGGAAAAATGCAGATTACCATGCAGTTTGTGATTATCTCAAGTCCGTAGATCTGTATGAAGATACATATAATGGTATGCCATATATCTACGGCACAGCATGGCTTTATCAACCTATTCCCAACGATGACTTAAATTTGATCAAGTCTATTATCAAAGAACATGGAGGTAAAGAAAATGACTAAAAACGAGAAAATCAGGAAGTACATGAATATTGCTCGTTGCGGCAATGTTTATGCTTCCGGTAATATTGCAAGAGAAAAGAAATACACCTACAGACTTTTCCCGGAAGATGTATTTTCTATCAACCCTGAAATCGGCAGATGCTCGAACGTGCTGCTTGATAAAGGGATTCCACAGTGGGAAAGATGGGCCAACTGTGGGGAAATAATCAGAGCGCTGGAAGGGAAATATTGCCTTGCTGATTTAAAAAATCAGTTTATCCATTGCTTTAGTCCAGAAAATGAGCTTTCACTTTGGGGTTTTGGTGTTAAGGATCCCAATTATCCCAACATTAAGGAGGTAAAATAATATGTCAAACTGGTTTGAGGTTATTCCTGGGAGTGTGTTCACCTACGGGGAAGCAGTTTGCATTGCAATTGCTGTGATTGCTGTTGCTGCTGTGGTGGTTGTAAACGGTGTTTGTAAAATCTGGAAAAAGAAAAATAATGGAGGTAAATAAAATGAGTAGAAGAGCATTTGACAGAAAAGAAAATCCGGCGGCACTGCTTAAAGTTGCACCTGTTTTTTCTGGACAGAAAGTGCCTGTTGCGGTATTCATTAAATACCACGATTCAAATTTTTGGGCGCAATACAGCAAAGAATACAAGTACCGCAAGTGCGCAGTAAACAAGGCGCGATTGATCGAAATCGAACACTTTGCTTATTATTATCCGGAAAATAGCTTTTTTAAATGAAGTGAAAAAATCAAATACATTAAGCAATAAAAGATAAAAAACACCGCTTATTATAGTGGTGTTTTTTATTGTTCAATTTTAACAAAAAACAAAATTTTATTTGGGTGGTTTTACTATTGCTTTGATTGTGGAAATGGGTTATAATAAGACCATAGAAAAGGATAACATGACAGGCTAGGTCAGGAGGTAAAAAATGAAAACTTGCGGTTGCAAAAATTGCCCCTACAATACCACTAGGAAAACAAAGTACGGAACTTATGATTGGTGCAAAAAGTATGGTTGTTCCGTATCTTCCCCCAAAAACCCTTGTGGGAAGGAATCAAAAGTTAAATAATTACCCCCGCCCCGGAGGTTACGAGGGCAGAAAGGAGAAGGACAATGAGGAAAACATTATTCAACAAGGCCCGGGATGCGGCTGGCGGAATCCTGGAGAGCCGGATGGTTGCCAGGATGGAGACGGAGGGGAGGCCCCTCACAGACGCGGAAACGCGGGAAGAACTGCAATACCTGCTGGAGACCATCCCTTATGCCGGATGGGATAAAGAAAGCGAAAAGAAGGCGTTACAAGCCTGCCGTAGGTTGTTATCCCCCACCCGTTGAAGGTGGGGGATTTGTTCTGCACTTCATGGGGGTGGGAGCAGACAGGCAATTCGGGAAGCCTGAAAATACAAGTAAAGAGAGAGGGGCAGCAATCCCCTTTTTCTTTTTGTCCTTTTCCTTGCATTGTACGGGGTTATAATAGGTGGGGCAGCGTAGTTATATGGGTGTAGACATGTGGGCTTTGTAGGGCATTCTAGGGGCTGTCAGAGGCAAAAAGAAAAATTAAAAAGTGCTTGACTTTTTGATGGATCCATGCTATACTATAGAAAAATTTAAGAATAGGCATCGCTATCCAGTACAGGAGCGGTGCCTTTTTTATTTGATTATAATTTTAATTTGCAATATAGTTTATAAAAAAGTAATGTTGTTTACAAAGGCGAAGTGAAAAGGACATGTTTTATTGAAAGATATTGATTGTAAAATAATATCAATCAATAAATTATACTTTTTATAAAATTGCCCGAGAAAAATAATAAACGCATTACGTGAAAACTAAAATTTGCCGGGGATATATTTTAAAGAAGAATATTGTTTGAAAAATGTTTGGAAAAATCATCCATCGCATTACATGAAGAAAAAATTTTCCCGGGGGAATCATTTATTTTTTGAAGAGCTCTTGAAAAAAGAAAAAATATGTGTTATAATAATTATGTGAAATTATTCACATAATTATTTTTTTATTTGTGTTAGGAGAATGTTATTATGAATTATATTCCTTCTTATAATTTTAGTAAAGATGTTGGATTTATGATAGATGATCTTTGCGATATGGTTGAAGAAAGATTGGAAAACTTTTCTTCTAACCCTAAAGAAGAAAAAGACTATTTAAAACAAATCACTTATATGGTTGCAGAATGTGCAGTTATTGATGTTGTCAGCCAAATTGAAGTTGAAATGAAAACAAAGATGGAAGCCGCAAAAAAGAATTTGCAACAAGCAAAAGAGAACATGCCTGAGCTAGATCAAGATCCTTATATCAACGGAATTCAAGCTGCACATGATAATAACATGTATCTTTTAGACGAAACAATGAAACGATATTTAGCAACGCCAATTGATAAGATGTTGACTGCTGATTATGGTATTACTATTGAAGAATTACATTCTTATGTATCTGATAATGATAATGTAAATGATGGTGATAATGATAATGTAAATGAAAAAGAGAATGTAATTAATGTTAATGCCACTAAAGAAGTGGAAAAAATTATGAACAATATTAAAGAAGAGTTAGACAAAATGGAAGAAAATTTAGAAAATAACGAGCCAGAAAATTGAAATTGAATTTCGAGCAACCAATATTTTTTAGAAAATATAATAGCGAAAACCCCTCCCCATTTTTATTTAAAAATGTTTGAGCTAGAAAATTAAAATCAAAAAACGAGCGGGTAATTTTTGTTGTAAATCTTTTAGCGAAAACCACCCCCTATATTATATATAATTAAAGGAGATACATATGAGAAGTTATAGACTGCCTAAGAAAGTAGAGTATGAAATTATAAAAGAAACTGATCTGAAGGATTGGTTTTTAAAAAATTGGAATTGGAATATTGGGAATGAACTTGATATTAAAAATTTAAAATCGAAATTAGTACAGCTAATTTATAATGAAATGGATTGCATTGAACCAGAAAATATTACTAAGAAGCCTGATCCAGAAGCTGATATTGAAACAAATAATAAAACTTATTTATCTGAATTACAGCGATTAGAAAAATCTTTAGATGAGATTGTACAAAAGATGAGTAGTATGTATGCCCCTTATCTACGAGATTTGCTTTAAATTATTAGGGAAGGAAAAATAAAATTATTTTGCGTGAGTGCCCAAGAATAGGGAAAATAAAAACAAAAAATGAAAATTAATTTTGTTAAAAACTTTCAGCAATTTGATAAAATCTCTAACTCTTTGTATTTATCAGTTAAAACTGATAGAAAAACATTTAATAAATTGTTACAAATAATATTGGATCAACAATCTATTTTTATAATTAGTGTTTTGCTTAAAGAATTATTAAAAACTATAAACAACAACGAAATAAAAAATATCGAATATGTTAATAATATTATATCTTTAATGTTGAAACACACACAGGAATTAAATATTCAAATTCAAAAAGATGCAATTCAATATGCTAGAGATGAATTAAATCAAATTGAAAAATTATTTAAGGAGGATTTATAATGGCTTTAGGTGCAATTTTAAATCAAGATAGTGCTCAGATAGGAGAAGCCACTTCTAGTCAAAGTGGTTTAATGTCTGCTTCTGACAAAATAAAATTAGATGCTTATCAACCTACACAAATTATAATCGCCCCAAGTAATAGTATGCCCAGTGTAGTTAATGGTGCTGTTTTAATCACCTATGAAGTTTAAGGCGGTGATGTAAATGGCGTGGGTAACAATAAATAGAATAAACAGAGAATCGGCTACTACTTATACAAGTGGTGGAAGAGTTTCAATTAGTGTACCTGCTAGAAGTTATATTTATATGTGCGAACACTATCCCAATCCAGAATATACTAGATATTTTAGAAAAACAACCACATCAGGTGGAACAACTTCTTCTAGTAACACATTCTATACAAATATGGATAGTGATAGCAGTATTAGCAGTTCTTATAAAGGTTTTAATGTATTAGCGTGTACTGAAGATTTAGGTCCTGGACCAATAACTCCTGGCGAACATTTTCCTAATGCTGACTCATATGTAAAAACTCTGATTTTACCACGTTGGGCTGCTGAATTTGTTTTGCCTAGTAGTCATATAGGACAATGGTATAATAGTTATGAAGATTCTAATATAAATTCTATCATGTCTTACTCTGGGTATATTTTTGATGGATTTACAAAAAACAGAAGCAGTTTTGTGGCAACATATGATGGACAATGGAGTGCTGAATTAGAAGGTCAGAGTAGTTTATATGGTACATACCATACCAATAGAACCACAGAACGTGAAACAGGAACTTATTATCGTGGTACAAATACAAGAAATACTGTACAAATAACTATTACAAAAGCGCAGAAATTATACAATTCGAGCGGCGCTTCTCAAACAAATGGTTCAGACAGTTATTCTGTTGGTAGTATGAATACATCTTGTCTTGCTGATAGCCAAGCTACTCTACAGGGTTGGTCAGTAAATTCCGGTTCTTCTATTGTGAATTATAATAGTGCAGCAGACGCTTTTGAAGCTGGATACAACACTATTTATGGAATTTATCGAAGAGAGGGTTATTATGCTGAAGATGTTTGTTATTACTATCGAGGAACAAATACAAGATATGAAACAGATAAATCCACATATATAAATCCAATTACATATTATGGTACAGGTAGAACATCGGGCGGTGGTCAGGGTGAAACTACATATGGAACTGTTAATACTTCTTGTGCAATAGCTGGATGGACATATTTAGGATTTTCCTCATCTTCTTCTGCTACTTCAGGCTCTTCTTCAGCAGAAAGTTTATTTAATCAAGGCTACGATACAATTTATGGTACTTATAGCCAAGAACAAACAATGACATATTATCCCCAAAATGGAGAAGGAACTGGTAAAGCAACAACAACTAATAATAGGTATGGTACAGGTCAAACCACCAATAATAGACCTAAAGAACCAAGTTTGAGTTATGATAATCACACATTCCAAGGTTGGTCTACAACAAGCGCAGGTTCTACATCTACCTGGAACAGTCTTTGGGATCAGGGGTACAGAAGCGTTTATGCCATTTGGATAACAGATTATATTTATAATGTTTACTATGGTCAAAACAATAGTTGGAAAAAATGTAAAGTATATTATGGAAGAAATGGTGTTTGGGAAGATGCTACAGCTTATGTTGGTAGAAGCGGTGGTTGGACACAATAATAAATAACATAGTTAGTAAATAATAATTATGGTGAACTATCTAATAAAACGGATAGTTCACCATATATAATAGCATGAGAGTTTTTACTTTGCGAATTGAAGGAAAAATAAAAAACCTGTTGACAGCATAAATTTCATGTGTTATAATGGCTCTACAGTAAGACAAAGGAGGTCATTAAACATGATCAATTATAGTCAATTTAATAAAGTGGAAATTGAACAGTTGTGCAGGCTTAAAGAAAAAGCCGTTCAAAGTAATTTGAATCTCGAAAAGATTGATAATGAAAATGAATTGAATAATTGTTTTCAGAACACAATTGATCTTCATGCTCTTTATTATGCTAGTCACATTGTAAATCAGATTGAAAATTTTATTTGTAATAAACTTTCAACTGTTGATGAAACTGACCCTCTTTTTCAAATAGCAGGTTATGTTGAGAGAATTGGATGCGAACAAATAAGAATTCCACTATGCTCTGTTTTAGCAGAAGAAACTTCTGATAATATAATCAGTATGTTGGATGATAGTGATTTGATTTGGCTGCTAAACAATCATCACAAAAAAGTTGAAGAAAGGTCTTGACAAAGCTAGTAAGCTGTGTTACAATACATAATGTCGAAAGACAAGGCAAGCGGTACACTTCTTTCCTAAACATTGAATAAAGTTCTTCCTTTAAGTCTTATGACTGCTCTATTCAATATCCTCGTGTAGGCTCAACAGGTTAGAGCTTCCGACTTATAATCGGAGGGTTGCTGGTTCAAGTCCAGCCACGAGGACCAATGCGACTACATAAAACTTTTCTTGTTTTTCTTGTCTCTGTTTGTACATCCACCCCCCCCCATGTGTCCTTTCTTTTTAAAAATAAAGTTTTATGTAGTCGCCTTTATGCTACTGTAGCCCAATAGGAAGCAGGCAACAGACTTAAAATCTGTAAAGTGTGGGTTCGAATCCCACCAGTAGCACCAGCTTTTTCTTGTAAAAGAAAAATATTTTTATGGGAGGTACATTGAATTACACAGATTTTCGTAATTACTTTAGAGAAAAATATGGTCTAACACATAATGAATCAAAAGAAATTTGTGATATGGTGTTGGAAACCATAAAAGAATGCTTAATTCTCAATGATGCAATTGATATTCAAGGATTTGGTAGAATGGAAAGTAAATTTTATCAAGCAAGTAGAAGAAAACATCCTGTTACAAAAATAATGTATGATGTTCCCGCTAAATACAAATTAAAATTTACGGCTTACAAACCTTTTAAAGATCAATGGGAGGATTCAAAGAGTGAATAATGTTGGTGCATCCCAGCGGGGAAGTTAAATGGGATAACAGTAACCGAAGCCAATCACCCCCAATTCACCATCCTTTTGGAGTAGGGCTTATTCAGCTCGAAAGGTGAAAAACAATCCGATTCCACACACGATGAGGACTCCTAACTCGAAAGAGAAGGATGAACAGCAATGTGCGCTGGGCACTGCGATAGTGTGTCATATTTGAAGATGTAGTTCAGTTGGAAGAATAACTGACTTTTAATCAGTAGGCCGTGGGTTCAAGTCCCACCATCTTCACCATAAGCGCAAACAGCAATTAAGATGATTTGAATGATAAGAATGATAGGAAAGTTATTAATGCGCTTAGTAAAATTTTAAGGCACAAACAGCAATTTTATTTTTATATAAACAGTTTTGAGAACTATAATACTATGTGCCTTGTATATGCTAACATAGCTCAATGGTAGAGCAATTGCTTTGTAAGCAATAGGTTTACGGTTCAAGTCCGTATGTTAGCTCCATTAATTTTTATGCTCTTACAGCAACAATTGTTTACGGTTCTATTTGAAAAAGAAATATAAGGAGCGTAGTAAAATGAAAAATTTTATGAATTATCTTGAGGATCAACTTAATACTTCTACAACTGAAAATGGTGCGATTGGATATGCAACTACTGGACATAAGCTGCTAGATTTAAATTTTGCTACCAGTAGTTTACGCTATTGTTATGATGAAGAAATTCAGAAAAAATTTATTGAAGCACTAAAGGAAGATCCTGAATTAACTCTTAAATGGCTGTTCTTCGCTAGAGACATTAAAGAAGGCATGGGTGAACGTAGACTGTTTAGAGTTTGTTTACCTGTAGTTGCAGATGCTTTTCAAGACCATGCCAAAGAATTGGTTTATTTGGTAAGCGGTTATGGAAGATTTGATGATCTTTTTTGTTTACAGAATAACAAAATCTGGTTAAACATTCAAAGAGAATTGCTTATGATTCTTAAAAAAGATCTAGAGAAGATGCAGGCTAAACAACCTGTTTCTTTATTGGCCAAATGGATGCCTTCTGAAAATGCTTCTAGTGCAAAAACTAGAGCTTTAGCTAAAGATTTCATCAAATATTTTTTCTCGCCCAGAGAGTACAGAAAAATTCTTTCTGCTTTACGTAATTATATAGATGTAACAGAAAGCAAAATGTCTAATAATAAATGGAATGAAATTAATTATAATAAAGTTCCATCTAAAGCCGCAACAAATTACAGAAATGCTTTTATTAGACATGATGAAGAGAGATATAATAAATATATCTTTGATGTCCAAACTGGGAAAAGTAAAATCAATGCTTCTACTTTAATGCCATATGAGATTTGGCATAAAATTAAAGAATATGATGAAACTTTAGAGGCTTTATGGAATAATTTAGACACCTCTTTTAAGTTAGAGAAAAATATTTTGGTTGTAGTTGATGGAAGTTTTTCAATGAATGATTACGTTGATCCTAAGTCAAAAGTGCAAGCAATAGATGTTTCTAGATCTTTAGGGGTGTTTTGTGCAGAAAGATTGCCTGAACATTTTAAAAACAGGTTTATTACTTTTTCTGCCACTCCTGAGTTAGTAGATTTGAATAATTGTTCTAATCTTTTTGAGAAAAAATATGAAATGTCACATCATTATGATATGACCAATACTGATATTAAAGCAGTATTCGATTTAATTCTTAATACTGCTCTTACTCACAATCTGTCTCAAAAAGATTTGCCTGATACGATTTTAATTATATCTGATATGGAGTTTGATAATGCTTTAATGAATAAACCAGATAAAAAGCTTTTCTGTTTCATTAAAGATAAATTTAATCAGCACGGATATGAAATACCTCGTTTAGTTTTTTGGAATGTTAATAGTCGTACAAACACTATTCCAGTAAAAGAAAATGAATTAGGTGTTACTTTAGTTAGTGGATTTAGTCCAAACATTCTTAAAATGGTTATGTCTAATAAATTAGACCCTTGGGAAAATTTACTTGAGGTTTTAAATAGCGACAGATATGTAGCTGTAGAAACCTTACTGATTTGATTTTGATCAGAAGAAATTCTGTTCTGACTCTTTGATATAAATGCCTCCTATGACAAACCCCTGCTACATATTTTTGTAGTGGGGGTTTCGTCATTATGCTGAAAATGAAATAAACTAGTTGACGAAAACAAAAAGATGTGGTATATTATAAATACATTAAAGGTGCAATCAAGCACAGGAGGTATTTATTATGAACGTGGCTTTTAAGAACTATTTGAAGAGCAGACAGGCTAGTCATAGAACTATCGAAACTTATGAGTATAGAATCAATCAAACATTAAAGGCTATCAACAAACCAGAAGAGAAAATCACTCATGAAGATCTTGAAATCTTCTTGGGGTCTTATGGGGCTGTTCATAGTTCTGCGACTGTGATTAGTTTTTGTTCTATTCTCGGTCAGTATTTTAATTTTTTGAACGAGAACAAATATATTAAAACTAATCCTGCTGTCAATCTTTCTGCTCCTTATCATGTATATAACAAGCCAAAGCCCTATATTTCTTTTAAAGATGTTCAGGCTATTCTTGCAGCCTGTGGGAATATCAAAGAAAAAGCAATTATTTCTTTAATTGTATCTACAGGAATTCGTATGGGCGAACTTGCAGAACTTACTCTTAAAGACTACAATTCTATGATTAATGATGGTAGAAATGTTCTGCTGATTTATGGTAAGGGAAATAAACCTCGTTCCATCTATTTTAATGATGAAACTATTGAGTATATTAATGAATATATTAACTCTACACGCAAAGACGGAGTGTATTTATTTACTACAAGAAACGGCGGAATTCTGAAAAACAATCATTTAAATGGAACCATTCGAAAGGTAGCTAAAAAGGCAGAGCTTCCTTGTTGGGAAAATGTAACCTGTCATAGTTTAAGAGCTGCTGCCGCTTCTATTTACAGTGAAAGAGGAATTCCTGTTGCTATTATTAGAGATATGTTAGGTCATTCTTCTATTAGTACAACAAGCCGTTATATTAAAACCAATCCAAAACAAGTTGAAGAGGCTGTTACTACTTTCAGTCTAAAGGAGGATAGACGCCCAATTGCAAGTGAAAGATGAATATCCAAACATGCAAACTGAGGTGATTGAAAGCATTCATGCAATGCTTGAAGATCATCCGGAAGTAGAAGTAGATACTTATAGATATCTTGCTTCTCTTAGAGATTCACCTACAAAAACAAATAATTTATCTGGAGCGGCATTAAAAGAGCTTTGGGACAAAAGAATTTGCCCTAGGTGTGGAAATCATTTACAAATTATAGAAACAGAAGAAATCATTGAAAAAGGTTATCCTACAGAAAAATTTTATGATTGGTATTGTCCATATTGTGATTTAAAGGAGTAATTATTATTTATGAAAAGTGCACTAAAAAAGACAGCTAATTGGTTTGCATGTGAAGGTACTTGTTATGAAAACGCATTGGAGCTTGCTAAAGGTAAAGTAAAAATCTTTGACGAAAATGGCAATGAAACAGGTGAAAAGGTTTGTGATGTAATTCGTGGTCGAATTGCTATGCGAACTGATGATGGCATTCATACTTTCAATGTTTATTTTTCATCTATTGGCGGTAATGGTAAAGAATCTCCTAGATGGAAGATGGCACAATCTTTGTATGAATGGAATCCTGAAGTGAATGGTGATTCTAATATTGAACCTACTGCTGGACGTATTGAAGGTGTGGCAGAAATCAATGATTATGTTAACCCTCAAAATAATAAGTTGTATTCTACTCTTCGTTGGCGTGTAAATCGTTCTTCTACTTCTAGTGTAAAGAATGATAGTAGTGGCGCTTCTTTTGGTGGTACTTTTTACATTCACAAGATTGAAGAAGAAGAATTAAATGAAGAACCTACTGGCCGTCTAAAGATTACTCTATACGGTTCCAATAGAAATGGCGAATGCTTCCCTGTTACCATGTTTGTTAACGAGGAAGATGTTGAAGATTTTGATTTCAACGAAGAAGAAACAGTGTATTTTGATATGAACCTAACTTCTCGCCAAGTTGGTGGCACTAATAAGCGTCAAATGCGTCATAGTAAGAAGATGAAGGTTGATATTAATTCTGGTTTTTCTATTGAAGAGCTAATTTATATGGGCGGATCTGAACCTATTGAAGAACCCGAAGATGAAGAAGAAGAAGAAAAGTCTGAATGGATTGATCCTGATGTAATGAAGAAGGCCATTCGAATTCGCTCTAATAAGCTTCAGAATATGAGAGAAGGAACTTCTACAGGATCCAATTCTTCTAGAAATAGAAAGAAGGGTTTGGATATGAAGGCTCGAAAGGAAGCTGCCAAGAAGAATCGGACAGAACGTAAACTTAAGCCTGAACCTGAAGACGATGATGATTTCCCTCTAGATGATGAAGATATTCCTTGGGATGATGATGATTTTGATATGGAGGATGAATAATGGCAAAAACTATTGATATTTTTGCTCCTGAAATTAGTCAAATTTCCAAGGGTGTAGAAGGCAAACTTATTCTTATACATTCTAATGAAAGAAAACTTGGAAAAACTTTACAGGCTACAAGATTTCCCAAGCCTTATTATCTAAGATTTGAGCAAGGAATTAATGCAATTAGTGGTCTTGCTTATGCTCCACTTACCAAATGGGCAGACTTTAAGAGAGTAAGAAAGCAGCTAACTAATCCAAAAACTTTAGACAAAGCCAGAGCAACTTATTCTACTATCATTGTTGATACTGTTGATGTGGCTATTAAGTGGTGCGAAAAGTACATTTGCAACAGTCAGGGCGTTGATAGATTAAATGATGGTAATTCTGGATATGGTCTATGGAAAGAATATGAAAATGAGTGGTTCAATGAATGGAACAGCTTATTAAATGCAGGATATTGTGTTATTTTTATTTCCCATTCTGAGGTTAGAAAGCAAAAGGATCCCAAAACCAGTGAAGAATATGAACAGCTTTATCCCAAGGGCGATAAGAGAACAATTGATTTAATTATTGATGCAGTAGATTTTATTGGATATGTAAAGTCTAATGGATATGATGAAGATGGTAATTCTCAATTGTCCTCTATTTATTTTCAGTCTTGTCCAGAGTATTTAGCTGGTAGCAGATTTAAATATATGGCTACTGAAATCACCCCTTTTACTGCTGAAGGTGTACAGGAAGCTATTGTCGAAGCTGTTGTTAAAGAAGAAGAAGCTACTGGTTCTAAGGCTATTACTTATGATCAAAAGTTTGAAGAATTACAACAGGAAAATCAAAATATTCCTTTTGATGAGTTAATGGATAAGGCTAAGGTTACTTATCGAGAAATTTATAAAATCAACAAGGAAATTACTAAAGAGATTATTGCAAAGTATTTAGGTGAAGAAGGAAAACTTTCCCGTTGTACTGAAAAGCAATATGAACAAGTAATGATGATTATTGATGACTTTGAAGAATATATAACTGAAAATGGTTAATAAGGAAGGAGGGTGGTTTATCCACCCTTCTTTTTTCTTTTGGAGGGAATAATGGATTGTTGTGTTTGTGGTGCAAATATTCCAAGAGGGCAAAGATATAAAACAGAACGTTACCAAAGTAAATATTTTTGCTCTCAAGAATGCTATGAGCAATATGTAGCAGAAAAAAATGTTGATCCTTTTATTGAATTGAAAAATTATATTCGAGATATTTATGGTGGTAGTGAAAATGTAGATTGGCTTAAAGTGGCACGTCAAATTCCAGCTATACGCAAAGAATATGGATTGACATATCAGGAAATTCATGCTATAATAAGATATGCAATGGAACTTGAAGGGCATCAATTGAACCATGATTATATGTTAAGACAATTCTTTCCTCAGTATATTCAGCCTTATAAACAATTTAAACAAAGATTGGATATTAATAAAGAGACTGTTAAAAACATGGGGGATGAAATTACTGAATATGAAATTGTTCATGTAAAATCATGGAAAAGAAGGAAGTATATAAAGGAGGTAGATTGGGATGAATAAAATATTTTATGTTGTAGCAATTTTATGCGCCGTAGCTAGTTTAGTATTTGGCGTTTCAGATATGTTAATTAACTTTAATATTATTGGAGGTATTGCTAATATTGTTCTTTGTATTGGTTTATTTCTAATGATTTATTATTGCAGTGTAATAGAAGATGATTATTATGATGATAATGATAAGGGGTATTAATGCTTTACAATCTTAATTTAGCTTCGATGCTTTTAGGATGTTTATTAAAACAACCAAATTTGATTGCTTTGCCTCAATATCCTTTATGCAAAGAAGATTTTGAACCAGTAAAATTTCATAAAACTATGTTTATCTGTATTCATAAATTATATCGTGCAGGGGCACAAGAGATTACAGAAGTAGAAATAGAAAACTTAGCTCGTAATTATCCAGCGCAAATGGAGGTGTTAGAAGATAATAATTATATGGATTTTATCTACACCACTAAAGAAATTTGCGTGTTAGATAATTACGAGCATTATTATAATACTCTAAGAAAATTTAGTTTATTAAGAGATTTACAAGCTTCAGGTGTTGATATAAAAGAATTTTTTGATGAACTAGAAGATGAAGATAAAGAACAGTCTAAATTAGAATCTTTGACAATTCAAAAAATTTTAAATCAAGTAGAAACAAGACATTCTGAATTAAGAAACAAATATGATGTAAAATATGTTCGAGATGAACTTATTGTTGGTGAAGATATTGATTCTTTATTAGATGAATTTGAAGATCAGCCCAGTTTTGGTGCTTTATTATCTAGTCCATATTTAAGCAAATTGATTCATGGGTTTAGTAGAGGGCAGCTTATTATGCGTTCTGCTCCGTCAGGTGCTAATAAAACTAGAATGGCTGTAGCTGATATGTGTGGTCTTTGTGTTTCTCAATATTATGATTTAGAAAAACAAGAGTTTGTTGATAATTTAAATTATCAGGGACAGGGAATTCTTATTCATTCTGAGCTTGATAGTAGAAGAGAAATACAACCAATGTTTTTAGCTTGTGTTTCAGGTGTTCCTAGTAATACAATTACAATGGGTCGCTGTACAAAAGAAGAAAAAAAACGAGTAGAAAAAGCTGCGCAAATTCTATTTGAGGATCAGTTTAAAGTCATTTCAATGCCGGACTATACTTCTGCTTCTTTAGATAGAAAAATTAAAGAATCAGTAGAAAATTATGGAACATCATATGTTTGCTTTGACTATATGGCTTTAAATGGTCCTTTAAGTATGGAATATAGAAAGAATACTGGTGTTCAAGCTAGAGAAGATATGGCCCTTAGAGGTCTAGCTACTGATTTAAAAGATTATGCTGAACGATATAATATAGGCATTCTTACTATGTCTCAAACCAACGGTAATGAAAAAAGCATTGACTTTGCTGATGAATCTTGTATTGCTGGCAGTAAAGCTATGAGAAACAAAGTTGATGCAGGATTTGTAATGTTACCGATTAAAGAAAGACCTAAAGACAAAAAGTTGATAGAACCTTTTCTTAAATTCAGAGGTCGATGCAAACCAGAAGAAATTCCAAATAGAATAACATATTTATATAAAGCTCGATTTGGAGAATATAGTGACCAAAAAATAAAAATATATCATCATTTTGATGCCGCTATTATGAGAAATCGAGATTTATTCTGTTGTGATATCAATACAAATAAAATAAAAATTCCTCTGCCAGTTATAGAAGGAGAATAAAATGTATACTAGAATCACAAAATTAAGTCAATCTCCATGTAGTCAATGTCAAAAAAAGAAAAAATGTAGTAAAAAATGTAAAGTTAACAGCAGTTTTTTAGATATTAAAAATACAATTTTTAAATTGAATGGGTTTGATTATCATAATTGTGGTTTGTATATATCATTAACTGCTCCAGAACTGGTAGAAATAGAAGAAGAAGGTGAACCATCTGGCGAATCGTAATACTCCATATATAAGTTTTCCAGGATATAATTCAAAAAGTGTAACAGGATCTTGTAATATTGTATTTTGGGAAAAGAAAAGAATAGCTATAGATATGGGTCTTATTCAGACTAATTCTTTAGCAGGAGATTATAGACAAAATAGAGCACAAACCAAAAGAATAAAACCTAATAAAATAGACTATGTAATTATAACTCATTTACATGCAGATCATACATGTGGGTTATTATCAGCATTTCATAATGGGTGTAAAGCAAAAGTCTATATTCCAGAAGGTTCAATTAGTTTGCTTCGTATTATGCTAGAAGATAGTGTAAAAATTATGGAGCAAGATGCAGTAAAACTTTCTCATTCTAAAGGATATGAAATTTCTCCCTTGGCAGAATTAAATGATGTATTTGATGTAATTGATGCTTGCATTGAAGTTCCTTTTGGTGTAGAATATAAAATTGAAGAAGGAATAAGTTTTCAATATTATCATGCAGGTCATATTATTTATTCCGCCCAGTGTTTGCTTACTTTACAAAAAGGAAGTATTATTAAAAGAATAGGTTTTACAGGTGATATAGGCGGAGAAGATAAAAGTACATCTGTTCATAAACGAGAAAACTTACCTAGATGCCATATCTTAGTGGGAGAATGTACTTATAGTGATCCTACTCGAGTTCATTCTTTAAAGAAAGATAGGCAATTTGATAAAGCTATGATTAAGGCTGTTATTGAAACCCACCAAAAGATATTAGTGCCAGTATTTGCTTTACAAAGAACTGAAGATTTTCTTTCTGTGCTTTCTGATATGGATGTAAAAATTCCCATTTATCTAGATAGTCCTTTAGCTTGTGGAATATTAAGGTCTTGGCCCGAGAGATTATATTTTATGGACAAGTTAAATTTCCATATGATTGATTCTTGGGAAGAAAGTAAAATCCTCCAAATGCTTAATGAACATTGTATTATCCTTGCTCCAAGTGGAATGCTAACAGCAGGAAGAGCATTAAGCCATTTAAAATCTATATTACCAGATAGAAATAATGCTGTATTATTTTGTGGATTTAGTTTAGATAATACTTTAGCTACCGAAATTAAAAATGGTAAACGATGGATTACAGTGGACAAAGAAAGGCTGGAAAACAATGCTTGTATTAATTCTTTAATGAGTTTTAGTACACACTGTAATTATAATCAGTTGATTGATTATTATACAACCGTCGAGTGTGACAAATTATTTCTTGTTCATTCTGAATTTGGCAATAAGGTAAAATTTGCCAACCATTTACAAAAACTAATGATAAAATTAGGACGTTCTACTAAAGTTATAGCAACCAATATGGAAACAAAACAATATTTTTAAGGAGGTATTGAAATGATTTATCTTGACCATGCTGCTACCAGTCCTATAAAGGCCGCATATAACCAGGGGGAATGCTCTTATTGGATGAATCCTCATAGTGGTTATGCTATTAATTCCAGAAATGAAATTGCACAGTGTGAAACGATAGTTCGTCAAGCACTAGGTCTTACTGGTGGATATGTTATTTTTACATTTGGAGCAAGTCATGCTTTTCAAGTTTTAGCTACTCAAAGATCAAAAACTAACAAAAAAGAATTGGTTATTATTGCAGGGCCTTGGGAACATGAAAGCGTTTATGATGTTGCTGATTACCGTTATGATGTAGAAGCTTCTGAAAATATGGATAAACATTTTGATCCTAATAATCCTGTTCTTTATTGTCAACAATTAGTTAATCCAATTACTGGTGAATATTTTGATATCAATGTTATTAGAAATCATAAACTAAAAAGCACAATGCAAATGCTTGGAGTTGATTTAACAGCAGCAATTGGAAAATGTGATGTACAAGAAGCGAACGTACCTGGATGTGCTGATGCAATATGGTTAAGTGGCCATAAATTTGGTACAAGACCCGGTGTAGGTGTACTTTGGATTAGTAATAGATTAGCTAAGTATTATCCTGTAACTACAGATCCTACTAATGGTCATAATTTAGTACATGGAACACCAGATGTTCAAGGTATTCATCTTTTATGTGAACGACTGGCATTTATGTGTACTAAAGATTATGTTCGCAGAGCTAATTATAATACTGTATTATTACAATCCTCTATGATTAACGCTTTAAAGAATAATGGTATTGAATTTAAATTGTTTGATACTGTGCATTCTAGCACCGCAATTCACGCATTAACTTTGCCTGGATTTAATGCTGATGCCTTGTGTCAATTTTTAGCAAGTAAAGAAATTTATGTTTCTCCTGCTAAAAGCGCATGTGCTGCTGATAATAATTATCGAGTAATGCAGAATTTTGGATACACAAATAAAGAAGCAGAACAAACAATTAGAATCAGTTTTAGTGCAGAAACGACACAGGCTTATGATATTATTGGATTAGTAGATGCTATTAAGGAATTTAAATTGAAATATGTAGAATGAAAATCAATGCGAAAGCATTAAAACGTCAATTATCTATAAATGATCATAAAAAAATATGCAAAGAATTAGGTATTCCAATTTACGAAGAAAATAACAAAGAAATAAAATATTGGACAGGAGATAAAAATAAAGATCCTTATAAAGGAAGTCCTGGTAAATTAGTGTTTTATAAGAATACTGGTGTTTATTTTGGTTATACAGCTTGTAGTTCTTATGATATCATCTCTTTATGCCAAAAAAGACTATGTTTATTAGGGGAAAATTACACATTTTTAGATGCTGTTCAATTTATTTCTGATATATGCGGGTTACAAATTGAAGCTATACAAAGACATAAAGCTCCTGATATTTGTAATTGGCAAGAAGGATTAGAAAAATTTGTTAGGTTTAGAAATACTGGAAGTTCATTTCAATATTATAATCCCTCTGTTTTAAATGGGTTGGAAGAAAGGTTTCCTGATCAATGGATTTTACAGGGAATTTCACCTGATTCTATGCGTAAATATAAGATAGGTTATTACCCTAGGACACAAGCTACAACAATTCCTGTGTTCGAAAACCAAGGAAATTTACTAGGAATTCGAGTAAGGAATTGGAATCCAGAAGAATTAGAATATGGAAAATATAGACCGTTGACTTTATTAGATGGTACCACTTACAAATTTCCAACAAACAATATTTTTTATGGTCTAAATTATAATTGGCCTGAAATAGAGCGTACAAAAACAGTCATGCTTGGCGAAGGTGAAAAATTTGTTCTTAAATGTGATACATGGTTTAAAGAACGAAATGTAGCTTTAGCAATGTTTGGAGGGAATCTTGGGCTGTATAGAAGAAATCAACTAATAAAAATGGGAGTTAATCGTATTATTTATGTGGTTGATAATGATTATATAGGCGAAGATGATTCTGTTTTTGATGCTTGGGAAAAGAAAATCAATAAGTTTGTTGATTTATGGTCCGGCCTTGCTAGAGTAGAGATAGTTTGGGATAGCGGATTAAATTTATTAGGCCCTAAAGAAAATGCTACAGATAAGGATTTAAAGGTGTTTTATGAATTATACTCTAGACGAATTAAAATATGATTATGCAATTATAACTGGTGCTCCTGGCTCTGGAAAAAGTACCACTATTGGTTTTATTAAAGAATTTATTCCAAAAACAGTAGAGTTGTCTATTGTTGACTTACCAAAGTTGTTTATAAAGGATTATGTTAATTTTGAATATTACGATAAAGATTTAATTAGAAAATTAATTTATGATTTAAAAACAAGATTGGAAGAGTTTGATGATATATGTACCAAGGCTGTTATAGAAGATATTGATTATTATACTTCTATTGGTAAATTTCCTGTAGTAAATATTAGAACAAAAAATGATATCAACCGTGTTTATGAAACAATGAAAAACGAACATAATAAAATAGGTTGTTTAATTATTGTCAGAGATAGAACAGCAGAAAGCAAATGTCTTAAAGATCCTTCTACTCCTGATGATTTAGAAGCTTGTGGTGCAGAACATTATAATTTACCCATTAAAACTTTTTATATTTTAAATGATTCAACCTTGATTAAATTAAATGAAGCGGTGGAAAAAACTGTTGTTGGTTTAACAAAAAACAATATGGCCACTATAGAATTACTTGATAATGAAAATAAAAGATTAGAAGAATTAGAAAAGAAAGTGGATTCTATTTTAAAACTAATAGAAAATAAATATAAACAAGGAGAATAATTGTTATGAATGAACTGCCTTTAATTACCGAAAATGATGAATTTCCTATTGAAATGGAAGAGGAATTTAATGATGGTAAAGGTAATGATGAAGGAGATGAAGAATAATTGACTGCTGATAGTAAATTGGTAAGTTATGTAAAGGCAAGTCCTAATCATAGTGGAAAAAGAACACACAAAATAGACACTATTATTATTCATTGTGTAGCAGCAAATGCCACTATTGAATCTTTAGGGAATTTATTTGCTAATCCTTCTCGTAAAGCAAGTAGTCAATATGGAATCGGTACAGATGGAAGAATTGGACAATATGTTCCTGAAGCGTATAGAAGTTGGTGTACAAGTAGCAATGCAGTAGATCAAAGAGGTGTTACTATTGAAGTAAGCAATAACGGCGGTGCTCCAGATTGGCCTATTAGTCAAGCCGCTTATGATTCTTTAGTAGATTTATGCGAAGATATTTGTCGCAGAAATGGCATTAAAAAAATGATTTGGTCTACTAATAAATATGACAGACTAAATCGTGTTAATGGTTGTAATATGATTTGTCACCGCGATACAGCCCCAAAGTCGTGCCCAGGAGACTATATTTATAATAGAGAGGGTCAAATTGCTGCTGAAGTAAATAGAAGATTACAGGAGGATGATGAAATGCTAAGTTATGAACAATTTAAGGAATATATGACCCAGTATTTAAAAGAATTGCAAGATAATGATGCTGGTGAATGGAGCAAGAGCGATAGAGAATGGGGAATTAATTCCGGTCTATTTAATGGTTCTGGTACTTTAGAAACTGGCGAGCCTAATTATATGTGGGGTATGTGGGCTACTCGTGAACAATTAGCTGCTCTATTTCACAGATTTGAAGAAAAATTTGATAAGTAATGGCTAAACGCGGAAAACGTCAAAAGAAAAATCCTGTAATAAAACATTTTGGTAATTTAGGATTTACTAATCGTTTAGCTATTTATATAATGATATTTCTTGCTGTAGGATTAGCTGGTGGTTTTTATCTTGCAGTAAGAAGTATTCAGTACAACTTTACCGGTTCTTTGTTATGTTGGACAGTAGTATTTACTCCTATAGGTACAGCTTGTTCTATTGTTTTGTCCCGAATTGTAGATAAAAGTCGGGACGAAAACACAGGACCTAATGGTGAAGGTGTAAAATGGGAAGCTGCCAAAACTAAAAATTTTATAAAAGATGATGAATCTTATGATGTAAATAGCCCACCAATTTAAAGGAGATGAAAAAGAATGGAATATACTGATTTAATTATTGCTATTATTGCTGGTTTGGCAACTGCTATTCCTCTGGTTATTAAACTGGTAGAATATGTAAGAAAATCTGTACAGGAAAAGAATTGGGGTCAATTAGTTTCTTTAGTAATTGATCTCATGGAAGAAGCAGAAACAAAATTTGAAGATGGAGCAACTAGAAAGGAATGGGTTATGGCTATGGCTAAAGCCGCAGCAGATTCCATTAACTATGAGATTGACGAAGATTCTCTCAGTAAAATGATTGATGCTCTATGTGATATGTCTAAGGTTGTTAATGCTCCTGCTACAACCACTACCAAAAAGAGATCTACTACAAAAAAGACTGCTTCTACTGAAGAAGAATAATATAAAGCCTCGCCTTAATTGGCGGGGCTTTTTTCATTCAGATATTGACTTCTAAGGTGAAATGGTATATAATATCTGTGAAAGGAGTTGATATTCAAACATGAAAACAAAACCGCTATTAAAAAAAGTTAAAGCAAAAACATTTTTGAAAGACTATCTAAGTGCATTAGGAGTTGAAAATGTTGAAAGCTATATTTCAGGAGGTGAATATTGTTATGATGAATTAAAAAATTGTGATATAGGAGTGCAAAAATTACGTCGTGCTGTCAATAATATTGAACAAAAAATTTTTATTTTGATTGATAGTGATGCTGATGGACAGTTGTCTGCTTCTATGATGGTAGATTTTCTATTTAAATTGGGAGTTTATAAAAACAATATTATTTATTATCAACATACAGCTAAACAACACGGGCTTCGAGAAACCGATGAAAAAATCGTTGATAAAATTATTGAGAGTGGAGCAAACTTTTGCATAATCCCTGATGCTGGATCTAATGATATTGATGAGTGTAAATATCTAGAGGATAATGGCGTTCAGGTATTGATTCTAGATCATCACCCTATTGAGCAAGATAATCCTTATGCTACTGTTATTAACGTATTCAATGGAGAATACAGTAATAAATCTCTTTCTGGTACAGGTGTAGTACATAAATTTATTAAGCAATATTGCGATTATTTTAATTATGTTACACCTGAATATAGAGACATTGTAGCCATAAGTATTATTTCGGATGTTTGTGATTTACGTTCTTTAGAAAATAGAATTTATGTTCAAGAAGGGCTTGAAATTCTATCTAAAGGAGAGGGCAATCCTTTTCTTTATGAAATGAGCAAAAAGCTTAATAAAAAAGGTAATGTTCCTATTGGTTTATCTTTTGGTATTATTCCTCCAATAAACGCTTTATGTAGAGGGGAAAATTATGAAGATAAGTATACTTTTTTTGAAGCTCTAAGTGGTTTGTCTGACGATATTGATAATGGTATTAAAGTAGCTAGAAGAGCACATACCATTCAGCGAAGCACAGTAGAAAAAATTGACAAAGCTGTACGTCCTACTTTAAATCTCGAACATAAAGGAATTGTAGAGTTTGTAGACGCAGAATATAAAAACTATGTTGGGTTGGTAGCTAATCGTATTAGTAGTGCATATAACAAGCCTACAGTTCTTCTTAGGGAGAAAATTAATAATAACTATTATAGTGGTTCTGTTCGTAGTCCTATTGATATTGCAACTACAATCAATCAAACAGGAATTGCTCTGTGTCAAGGACATGAAAGAGCCTGTGGTATTGAAATTGCTAAAGATAGGGTAGATGAATTTAAAGAATGGCTTGATAATTTATCTATTGATGAACCAGAAACTATTATTGCTGCCGAAATTAAACCGGAAAATATTACTTTAGGTCTTTGCAGAGTATGTGAAAATAACAAAATGCTTTGGGGATCTAGTATTAGCGCCGGTGTATGCGAACCAGTATTCAGGGTTAAATGTGATTTTAGACTGGAACAAATTGTAATTTGTGGCAAAAACAAAGATTGTGTTCGTTTAATTAACGACAAAGTAGATTTTTGGAAATTTAAATGTGATCAAGATACTCTTCAAATGTTTAATGATTATGATTGCGCAGGATATACAGTAGATATGTTAGTTAAACTTGGTGTTAATGGATGGAATGATACTGTTAATCCTAAAGCAATTATTGAAGAATGGGAAATTACACCATTTGAATTAAACTGGGAAGATGAATTTTGATAAATATTTTAGGTGAAAAATGAATTATTTTAATATTCATGCACACACAGATTTTAGTAACACTCTTCTAGGTTTTTCAGATGCTATAACTAGAGTTCCAGATTTAATTCAATATGCTTATGATTTGGGATTATCAGGAATAGCTATTACTGAACATGAGGGTATATCAAGCCACCTTAAAGCAATAAAATATTATAACTCTATGCAGCTTGAAAGACCTTTTAAACTTGGTTTAGGTAATGAAATTTACTTAATGGAAGAGTACGAAGATAGAGAGAATAAAGAAAATCATAATACTTATCCGTATTATCACTTTATTCTTCTAGCTTTAGATAGTGAAGGTCATAAGCAGATTAGAGAATTGTCTACAAGAGCATGGGAACGTGCTTGGAAGCAGGGTAAGATATACCGAAGAGCAACATACTATAGTGACCTAGAAGAAATTATTCAGTCAAATCAGGGTCATGTTGTTGGGAGTAGTAGTTGTCTTGGAGGACGAATAAATAAACTACTTCTTAATAACGACATTGATGAAGCTGATAAAGAAGTAGAACGTCTTATTAAAATATTTGGTCAAGACAATTTTTATTTAGAATATCAGCCAGCTAAAGAAAAAGATACTGAACAATGGAAAGCAAACAATCTTCTTAAACAAACTGCTGAATATCATAAAATAAAAATTATACCTTCAACAGATGTTCATTATCTTAAAAAAGATGATGCTTGGATCCATAAAATTTTTCTTCAATCTCAAGAAGGAGACAGAGAAGTTGATGATTTTTATGCAACAACTTATGTTATGTCCCCTGAAGAATTAAAAGAATATTCCAAATTAAATTTTAATGATGAAGAAATTGATCAAATGTTTGAATGGAGTAATGAAATTGTGGAACGGATACAAGAATATGATTTGTTTCACAACCCTATTATTCCAAGAATCCCGATTGAAAAACTTCCAAAAGATTATATTGTTTCTCATGCTTTTAGAGAATGGTATGACAAATATCCAAACTTTAAATATTATGCAACAGAAACATTGGATGAACATGAAAAATACTTTTTCTATCAAATAGAGCAAGGATTAATAGAGAAAGTAGTACAAGAAAATAAAGATGTTGAAACATATGTTAAACGTCTTGATGAAGAATTTGAGCAGTTCAAATTAATTGGCGAAGCATTAAATACTTCTATTCCTTGTTATTTTAGTTCAATGAGTAAAATTATTGATCTAATTTGGGAAGCTAATAGTTTAGCAATGCCTGGTCGTGGCAGTTCAGCAGGCTGTCTTTGCAATTATCTTTTAGATGTTACACAAGTAAATCCTGTACCTCTTGGTGATTATCTGCCTTTTTGGAGATTCCTTAAAAACTATTTATCCTAAATTTCTTTTTATATAACATAATGAAAGAAGTGATATAGTATACTTAAAAAATATGGTAAAAAATATCCGGAAGAATATATCGTCAGTTATTATGTAAACAATCATACAAGTATACGAAGAATGGCAAAAGCTCTTGATATTTCTGTTGATGAAATAAGATACTTTTTAAAAAAGAATAATATACATAAAAAACAATCACCTGGAGATTTTGATGAGTATAGAAAACACAAAATCAATAAAAAATATTTTGATGTAATTGATTCAGAAGATAAAGCTTATTTTTTGGGATTGATTTATGCAGATGGTTATATACCTAATTCTGGTTTTTCAATTTCTTTAAAAGAAGAAGACAAGTATATTCTTGAAACATTGTGTCGATATATTGAGACAGATTTAGGCTGTATAAAATTAATAAAGGCAAAAGAACAAAACGGATTTAAAGCAAGGAGTTATTATCGTCTAACAATATGCTGTACAGAAATAGCTCAAAAATTACATGAGTATGGTGCCATTCAAAACAAAAGTTTAATTTTACAACCACCAAAAAATATTCCAGAAAAAATGTTAAATCATTTTATTAGAGGGTTTGTAGATGGAAACGGCTGCATATTTTTTGATAAAAATACTAAGTCATTTAGAGTACAAATAGCATCTACTTTATCCATGGTTGAATGGCTTAGAAAATATTTTGATGGAGATCAAAAAATTAAAAAAGGAAAAAATATTTTTTATTACGATATAGGTGGAAATCGCAAATCTTATTTTTTATTATCTAAGCTTTATGAAAATTCTTCTGAAGATTTAAGATTGAAGAGAAAATATAATAAATTTTTACAATGTAAAGAAATTTATGAGTATCAAGAAATTCACAGAAAAGAAACATGGATAAATAATTTAGGGCCTTATATTAGGAATAATATAAGTGGAGATTGTGAACTGTCTGACTAACAGGTGTGGAATTATTATTCTGCTAACGAGGGAAGCCTAAGTAGGAAACTATAAGGTAATCTCGTGCCAAGTCTATTTATATGGAAAGGTGTAACGACTAAGTAAGCTGAAACTAGTTACAGCTTTAGCGCAATCTACCCCAACTGAAATAAGTGGGTAAAGAAATAGTCTATCCCCCTATGGAAACATAGGGGTAGTGAGAAACATTGCCAGAGGTGCAGAACTTCCAGATTAACAACATAGTCTGGCTATACGGTGACGTGTAGAAAACAAGATGGTGAACCAGTGAAACGCTGGGTGTGAGAATTTTAATTCTTGCTAACGAGGGAAACCTTACTCATACTGAGTCGTGAGTATGGCAATCTCGTGGGAAGCCCGGAAGGGAACCTGTAACGACTAAGCACCGTAATGTGAAATTCATAGCGGTTAGCGCCATCCACTGATTGTAGAAAGAAGTAAACAAGATGTTAGATTTTTTATTCTTTTGTACCCCAGAAAGCATAAAAGCAGGAGAAGGAACCCCTATTGTTGTTCATTATCCTGTGAAACATGAATTTGTTCCACACTGTTCTTGTGAGCCAAAATTATATCATTGGTCGGATTCTTCAAACATGTTTGTGCATGGTTATTTTTTAGGATGCAAAAAACATTGTTTAATCACTCTGCACAAACATTATAAAGATATAGAGCTGCTAAGAAAAGATTGGGACAATAATAAGTGTATAAAAGACAACAATTATTTTGACCTTGAATACACAACCGAGGTAAACAAATGAAGAAATACTTAGATTTACTTAACATTCTTCCTGAAGATTGGTTTGAACAAATCGGCGATTTTGATGATAATGAAGAAAAATATGCGCCTATTGATTATGATGGACCAGTAGCATATGCTTTATATGAAGCTAGTTCCTTCTTTGGTCCAGAATTTGTTGATTTGTATGTAGATGAAGATAGTAAAACTTATTATCTTTGTACTGCTATTAGACAACCAATTGGAGATTATGCTTGGACAACAATTTGGGGCTGGTATCAATCTAATCCCAAGTATTACGATAAAATTAAGGAATTGATTACATGAAATGTTGTTTTTGCAATAAAGGTTTATCCCATGAAAATTTTGTTGGGGATATTCGAGGGGGAAAAGGAAATAAACTTCTAGCTTGTCTTTGTAAAGATTGTTATGATAAATTAATAAAATTGCAACACTGCGAACCTATTCTACAATCAGTTGAAGAAATAGTCTGATCTGCAACAAAATCATAAGTTGCAGTTAACACAATGATTGATAATGATTCAGAAGCGTCTAAAAAACAAGCGATAATTGCAAAGATGAAAGAATATTTTGGAGAAGATAAAGTTCTTAATGTGGCTACATTCTCTAAAATATCTTCTAAAACAGCTATAGAACGTATTTGCAGAGGAATGAATATCTCAACTGATACCGCTGGATATCTTAAATCTTTAATTCCTGTCAATCGTGGCAAAGTACAAAAGATTAAAGATTGTTTTGAAGGCAGCACAAAAGTTCCAGCTTTAATCAAAGAATTTGAAAAGTATAAAGGATTAAAAGAAGCTTGTTTAGCTCTTGAAGGGCTTCATGCTGGTAGAGGTATTCATGCTGCTGGTGTTACTGTTTGTAATGAACCCTATATAAATTATATTGCTGCAATGAGATCCCCAGAAGGAATTATGACAACTTGTTATGATTTGTGGGATTCTGAAGAAGCTAGTCTTATTAAATTTGATATGCTGTCTATCAACGCAGCAGATAAAATTCATAAGACTATGGATTTGTTATTGGAGAATAAAAAAATAACTTGGGAAGGCAGTCTTAAAGCTACATATTATAAATGGATTCATCCTAAAGTATTGGAATATAACAATCCTGATATGTGGAAGATTATTCCTGATGTTTATAGTATTTTTCAATTTGACACAGCAATATCCGTTAAAGCTTTACAGGCAACTCATCCACAATCTGTTATGGATTTATCAGCAGCAAATAGTTTATTACGGCTTATGCCAGAAGATACAACAGAAACACCTATAGATAAATATGTAAGATACAAAAACAATCACAATGAATGGATAAACGATACTAAAAAATATGGGCTAACTGATGAAGAAAGAAATATCTTGTGGGAATATCTTGCTGATGCTTATGGGCTTGCAGACAGTCAAGAAAAAATTATGAGATTGAGTATGGATAAATCAGTTAGCGGCTATGGTTTGAAGGAAAGTAACAAGTTGAGGAAATCTGTGGCTTGACTTTGGGCCGTCTATATGGTAACATATAGAATGAAAGGGGCAAAATCGGTCAACTGTTAATAACAGTAGTAAGAAAGGCTAAGTTAGATTAAATTATGAGCAAGATTGTTTTAGATTTATGTGGTGGTACGGGGTCATGGAGTAGACCCTGGGCTTTAAATGGATATGATGTGCGTATTATTACATTACCCGAGTATGATGTGCGTACTTATATCCCTCCAAGTGAAGTATATGGCATTTTAGCTGCACCTCCTTGTACTGAATTTAGTGTGTTAAATTGTATCGCTGAAAACAGACATAGAAATTTTGATGTAGGTATGGAAATAGTAAACGCCTGTTTAGATATTATTAACAGCACTAAATGTCAGTGGTGGGCTTTAGAAAACCCCCGAGGGCATCTTAGAGACTTTCTTGGAGTTCCTACTATGACATTTCAGCCTTGGGAGTATGGTGACCCTTGGACAAAAGCAACAGATATTTGGGGCGATTTTAATATTCCTCCGAAACAATATAAACATTGGGAGGACGTACCTAATAAATTGCCTTTGTATACTCGCAAAGGTCGCAACAAGCCTAATTTTGCTTTTCTACATAGATCTGCATGGAAAGATATTCCACAGCTAAGTTGGCATAAACAACCAGAAACCGATGCTGAGTTTAGAGCCATGACACCACCGGGATTTGCTTGGGCGTTTTATGAAGCCAATAAAATTTAATCTGATAAGCTAACACCGAGGTAATTACTTTGATTACGAAAGGCAAAGTAACACCGTAACGCATAGCGGTTGAATAAATATAATACTGCCACGAGTGTCCCTTATCCTTAAATATTTATAGGAGAAATACAAATGAAATTTATCGCGGGTATTTCAACAATAACAGCTATTACTATACGAGATGATGATAAAATAGAATTTAGTGATTATATTGTTTCTTTTAATTATAACCGCTCTAATAATAAAATCATTATTCGTTCAGCAGAATATATTGATTGGTTTCTTAAAAATAATTACTATGTTTTGCATATTAATTTTTCTTTGTGTGATTCAAATACCACAAAAAAAGAAGATACAAAATTCTACAAAAATTATTTTGTTGAGTTTGTAGACAGTTATGTAGAACATTTTTGTGTTAATGAACCATCTGAATTTATTATGGAATTTAAAGTGTTATAAAAATGAAATTGAGGAATAAAAATGGACGATAAAAAAATATGCCCTTTATATGTTCTTACTTATGGAGAACATTTAATCAGAGAATCAGAATATGAATTTTTTAAAGAAATTATATCATGTAATGAAAAATGCGCTTGGTATGTAAATTATAATGATCCTAATAAAAGTTGCTGTGCTTTGGTAGATATTAGTAATGTGATTAGTGAACTACCTACTTATTTATCTCACAACTAACAAAATATTTAAGGATAAAGATATATGCTGACCTTGCGGGAAACCGTAAGAACTATAGGATAAAAAGCCTATAGGATAACAATGTGAAAAAAGATCCTCAACTTCAAGCTGAAGCCGAAGAATTATTCTTCACTAAAGGTAGAGAAATAGGCACAAGAGAACAATTTTTAGACTATGTATGGAATGTAGTATTTAGTATGAGTAAAGGGTATTCGTAAAAGATTTATTGACCTAAGTCTTGCTAAAATGTTTTAAATATGTTATAATTCTATTAAAGGAGGAAATCTTATGATTGTTTTTACTTGTTGGTCTGGTAGAAAAATTATTACAATTTCCTGTGATAATAGAAAAGAAGCATTAAAAATGATTCACTCTAATTATTTTAAAAAATATGATAATGTAGTGGTTAATAATAACGGTGAAAAATTTAATCTTAATTCTAAAAGAGGTCAAAGCTTTTTTGGAGTTAAGAAATTAGGATATGGTCAATAAATTAAGCGTGATATGATAGGAATATCATATTAGAAGTCTGTGAACCGTCTGATAAACGGGTGTGGAGGTTATTATTATGGATATGGTTTATATTGTAATTTACAATGATATTTGGGAAGATTGTAAGATTATAGATAAAGTATTTCTTAATGCTGAAGATGCTGCCGAATATTGTTCTATATTGAATAAGGAAACTGCTTTTGGAACAATATATGAATATGAATCGTATCCCCTCTGCTAACAGGGGAAGTCTAAGGGCGAAAGCCTATGATAATCCTGTGGTAGATAGAAAGGAGAAAGATATGAAAATCATTGTTGATGAAATGCCAAAGTATGCAGAAGATTGTTTATTTTCTACTCTGCCAAGCGTTCTTGAATGTAGAGGATGCTCTTTGCCAGGGGTTAGTAATGGACTTTGTGTATTAACGCTTAATGGATTTTGTCCATATCTTGCCACTCTTCCTCAATCTACTGCAACGACTAAGTAACTGGAACTTATCACCAGTTTAGCGCAGACTATCCCAACTGAAATAAGTGGATAATGATATAGTCTATTCCCTGTATAAATATGGCGAAAGCCAGGGTATACAAGTCTCCCAGATTCACTCATATGTCTATTCCATCATAGCTCTTCAAGAATTAAATCTTAACTATTTCTATCCTCAAGTATATTGGAATTGTGCATGTTTATCTGTAGAAGCTTCAGGTTCAACCGATAATCCTAATAAATCAATTAGTGCAGATTACGGTGAAATTGCTAAAGCTATCTATAAAATGCGCCAATCTGATATTACTGTAAGTGCGCCAGATATTAATCAATCTGATTATGAATTCACCCCTGTTGAAGAAACAAATAACATTCTTTTTGGATTGCTAGGAATTTCTGGTGTAAACCAAAAAATAGCCCAACAAATAATAAGAAAACGTCCATATGATTCTTTTAAAGATTTTTATAAAAAACATTCTTATGAAGGATCACTTATTACAAGAAGCAAGTATATTCAATTGATTAAAGCAGGGTGTTTTGATAGTTTAGATCCTGACAGGTCAAAGGTTATGCGTCAATATATATCTCTTTCTACAGATAAAAAATCAGTAATTACTACTCAAAATTTATCTGAAGCAAGTAGAATTGATTTACCATTGCCAGAAGATCTTATGGAGATTTATCAAGGCAGAAAACATATATTTACTACTCAATTTTTATATAGTGTCCATCCTAATTTCAAATCAAAAAAAATATACTGGTTAGACGAAGAAGGATTAAAATTCTTTTATAAACATCTTCAACAAAACATGCAAGAGGGTGTTGATTATTGGGAAGAGAATGATAAAATTCTTGTAGTGGACAAATCTATAGACAAGGCTATTAAGCCATCTATGGATAAATTAAAAGAATATTTATCTAAGCCTGATGTGGTAAAAGAATATAATAAGAAACTGTTAACTTATACTTATAAATCTTTATTGCCAAATCGAGATCCTAATCATTGGTCTTTTGAAGCTTGTTCATTTTATTATGGTGAACATGAACTAGCAAAAGTAAATAGATCAAAATATGATATTAAATTGTTCTCTGACCTTCCTGAAAATCCAGTATTTATTACTAAAAAATACGGTAAAAGAGAGTGGAGACAATATGAGGTATATCAAATTATGGGTACAGTTATTGCCAGAAATGACAGCCATCATGTAATTTATTTACTTGATATAAGCAACAATGTTGTTAATGTTAAATTTGATGGTAATAGTTATAGTTGGTATAAACAGCAAATAAGTGATATAGTTGACGGAAAAAATTCTATTGTGGATCCTTCTTGGTTTAAGCGAGGACAAACTTTAATATTAACTGGTTACAGATATGGTAAAAACGATTTTAAAGTAAAGACCTACAAAAATTCTATTTATCCTCACAAAGTAGAAAGAATTGATAAAATAGGAAGCAATGGGTCTATTAAAATCACATCATATCGATATGGATTTGAACCAGAAATAAATTAAAAAAATCCCCTGTTTCCTATTGACGGAAGCAGGGGATTTTGCTATAATTTTCTTAGGAGGTGAAAAACAATGATTGATTACTCTATTGAAGAAATCCGCACTAAAAGAAAATTAGCATATTTTTATTGTGATAAGTGTGGAAATTATTTAGGAACTACTTTAGAAGAAGAAGATGGATATTTACCTAAACCTGTAACTTGTCATTTTATAGACAACATATTTTTAAAAATATACGGGCGTGAAGTTGTAACATCTTCCTCAAGTTTTGAAGAAATAATATTGTGTAAAGATTGTTATGACAATTTTGTTGGTTTCTGTAATGATCAGTTTAATATAATTGTTGCTAATTTAAAAACATCTATAAAGGAAAATAATTTATGAGTACAACATTGAAATGTCATACTTTAAGAGAAGTTTTTATCAACAGTGATAAGACTTTTCGGGTCGTTGCTTGCGCTCCTTTAGAGCAGTTTAATTATCCTTTAAATAAATATGGAAATTTCACGCTAACAGGTAATAACCTCAACATGTTGAGTATAAATAAAGATTATACCATAGAAATTGTAGAAGATGAAAAATCTAAATATGATTGCAGTTATAAATTATTATCCATAAAAGGCGTAGAATTAGAAGAAGATAAAATTATTATTGCTCCAGAATTAAGACACAATCTTTTAATGGGAATTATGACTGATTCTCAAGCAACAAATGTACTTAACGCTTATCCTGATTTTATAGAATTGATTTTAAATGGGCAAGAACAACAAATTGATTATAATAAAATATACAATGTTGGGCCTGTTTATTTAAAATCTTATATCACAAAAGTAAAAGAAAATTTCAACTCTATATTATTTGTCAGTATTTTTCATAAATATGGAATCACAGATAAAAAATACATAGATAGAATATCTTCTGTTTATACGCTGCCCAAAGTAGCAGAAGAAAGAATGTTAACTATTCCTTATGAATTTTTAATTGAAATAACAGAAATGAGCTTTGAAAAAGCTGACGATATAATCCTCAGCAAAATCAATCCAGACTTAGCTATTTCTGAAATTCGTTTAAGTTTTTATTTGGATAGTGTTCTTAAACAAAATGAAAATGAATATGGAGATACTAAACTAGATATAGATGTACTCTATGATATAGCAAAAGAATACATGAGTGAATGTTGCGATAAATTCTTTGAAAACGTAGTAAAAAATACTGATTTTTTTATTGTAAAAGACAACTATATCTCTCGGGCATCTACTTATTCAAATGAAAAAATCATTGCTGAACAGATCAAAAATAGAGTAAATTCTTCTGTGTTTTGGACAGTTGATTGGAAACCATATACAACAGCAGATGGTTTTACTTTGACTGAAGAACAAACAAAAATTTTGCAAGTCATTGGAGAAAATAATATAGGAATGCTTGTTGGTCAAGCAGGTACAGGTAAAAGCGCTTCTGTTAAAGCAGTAATTAAAATGCTTGAAGACAATGAAATTCCTTATTTAATGTTAGCTCCTACAGGGATTGCTGCAAAAAGATTAAGAGAATCCACAGGAAGATCAGCTTCAACCATTCATAGACTTATTAAAAAATATGAAAACTCTTTTGGAGATAAGTATGCAATAACTTCTGGCGTAGTTATTATTGATGAAATGTCAATGGTTGGAGTAGAATTATTAGCAACATTACTACAAATTATTGGAGAAGAAGTAAAACTTCTTTTTGTTTGTGATAATGCGCAGTTAGCTTCTATTTCTTGTGGAAATATTGTCGAAGATATTTTAAACAGTGGAACAATACCTACTGTTAAACTTACTCAAGTGTTTAGATATGGTAAGGGTGGAATTGATACTGTTGCTACTGATATTAGAAATGGTAATGTGGATAATCTAGAAGAACCATTTAGTGATTATGTTTTGTTACCATTCGCTAATAATTTTGAAACGCAATTTATTAACCTTTATCAACAGCTATTATCAGAAGGATACACTAGACAGAATATTATGATTTTGTCTCCGTTTAATGTTGGATCATATGGAACAAAACATTTAAACAAAGTAATTCAAGACTATATCAATCAAAATAGAGAAACCTGTTTTGAAGGCTATAGAATTAGTGATAAGGTAATTAACACCAAAAATAATTATAAAATGCCTTATGCTGAAGAAATTGATAATTCTTATATTCCTTCAGAAGATATTTTTGGTGTTATGAATGGAGATATAGGGTATATTATTGATGACGTAAAAATCAATAATGAGCCGCAAGGATTGATTGTAGAATTCGATGAAGGAACAGCCTATGTTTCAACAAAGAATGTTCAAGATTTAGATTTAGGATATGCTATCTCTGTACATAAATCTCAAGGTTCTCAAAGTGATGTAGTTATTGTAATTCTGCATAAGTCTCACGAATCATTACTTTCTAGAAATTTGATTTATGTAGGAATTACTAGAGCAAAAAAGAAATTAATTTTAATTTCTAATAAAAATATTATTAAAAGATCTTTGTCTATCCAAGAAAACAAAGAAAGAGATACTTGGCTCTATGAGTGGCTAAAGGAGGTGAAATAATTGAAACTTATTATTGGTGAAACAAAAACTGAATATCATCTAGTAGAAGTAGATGATGAGATTGATATGAATGTAATTATAGAACAAATTAAGAGTGGATTATCTTCTTATGAACATGGCTGGGAAGCTTTAAGAGATATTTTAGATTTATACAAATTAAACTTTGGCGTTAATTATGAATTAAAGCCAATAGAATGCGGTACAGAAATTGATGATATTTATATAGAAAATATTATTGATGAATAATGGAGGGTTATATGGAAATAATTTTATATAGCACAGGTTGCCCTAAGTGCAATATTTTAACTAAAAAATTAGATGAAAAACATCTTGATTATAAAACCATTGATGATGAAAAACTAATGTTAGAAAAAGGACTGACAGAAGTACCTTGGCTGGAAGTGGATGGAAATATGATGAATTTTCCTACTGCTGTAAAATGGGTAAATAATTTATAAGGAGGACAATGAATGGACATAAAATTAAAATTAAATAAAGACTTTGAACGCTGTTTAAAAGATTTACAGTTTCAATATGGAGAAGAATTTGAAAAAATAAATGGACTACATGAATCTCAATTAGACTTCTCTGATTTTATTAATAATTTTATTGATAATGATACTGTTGCTGATGCCAGTGTTGATGCTAGTTCTAATGTTCATAATAAAGACATTGTAACGCTTCGTTCTGAAATGTCTAAACCTCATGAAAAACTGTTAGCTTACAATAAAATCTTTTATGAAATGAAAAAAGAATATGGTCTTGCTACAGCTAAAGAATGGTTTGAACTAGAATGGAATAAAGCTTTATATTTACATGATGCCAACAGCAGTACGTTTGTTCCTTATTCTTATAAAGGCACAGAAACAGTAGTTGTAAAATATAAAAACAGAATGTATCTTACAACTTTTGAAGATTTGTTTGATTTGGTAGAAGAAAAAGTAGAACTGCTAAACGAACAAGATAAGGCATACTGTAAATATACAAACGATCTTTATGTATGGGATGAAAATGATTGTTGGTCAAAAGTATATAGAGTTATTAGAAAGCCTAAAACAAAAGATTTCCATTGGATTAAAAGTGCAAACGGCCTTTCTGAAATTGTTACTTCCAACCATCCTGTAATTACCGTTAATGGAGATAAAAAGGCTTCTAATATTATTCCAAACGAAGATAAAATTAAGACCCAAGAATTTAATCAGAACTATTTTGGCGACATAAAAGAAATTTACTGCACAGATATTTTTGATGAAATTACTTTTAAAGGAAAAATCTATGATGGAGAACCTTTAGAAAACAAAGAAGGGCAAGTTTGCTCTTTTACTAAATATAAAGGGCGTAGAGGTAGCAATCCTATTCAGAATAAAATTATATTAGATTATGATTTTGGATGGATGATTGGAATGGTTCTTGCCGAGGGTACGTTTAACCATTCTGTTTGCATTTTCCAAAACGATAACGAATATTTACAAAAAGCTATTGAAGTCTGTGAAAATAAAAACTGGGGTTATGCTATTTATAAAGGAGAAAATAATGTTTTAAGACTACAGCTACAATCTGAATTATTAGGTGAAGTTTTTAAACTGTTTATCTTTGGTAACACTGCTTGGACTAAACGCTTGGCACCTTCTATTATGAATTATAACAAAGACTTTATTAAAGGTATTGTTGCAGGGGTAATAGACGGAGATGGAACTTGTACCTCTGCTCAAGGGAGACGGATTCATATTCGTATTACTTCTCGTTCTTTGGTCAATCAATTAGCTTTTCTAATGAGAGCTTTTGGATATACTGTAAGAGAACAGACACCAAGTCTATATTGTAGGGGCGATTCTTTTAGGGGTAAACATTTAATTTATCACATGGCTTTTACTCCGACTCAAGAAAATGAAGATTTTAATAGTATTAAAATTTCCACTCATAGAATTGCCGTTCCATATGAAAGAGAAGTAAGACAATCTATAAATAAGCGTTATAGTTTTGGCTATGGGGAACAAATTGTTTTAAACAATGAAGTTCTCATAGATGACAATGATGAATATGTTTATGATATTTCTGTTGAAACCGGCCATTTTATGTGTAACAATATTGTAAGCCATAACTGTTTTGCTTATGATTTAAAGCGTATTGTTGAAGAAGGTTTGTTCTATTTAGAAGATCATAATAAACCTGAGCCTGCTAAACATCTAGAAACTTTTGTTGATTTTGTTAAAGAGTTTATTAATTTTGCTACAAATAGAACTTCAGGAGCATGTGGTTTACCAAATTTAATTCCTTATATGTGGTGGTTCTGGAGAAATGATGTAGATAGTGGTCACTATTCAAGAAATCAAACACCAGAACAATTCGCCAAAAGCGAAATTCAAAGAATTGTTTATGGAATGAATCAACCTTATACTCGTGATGGTATACAGTCTGCTTTTGTAAATTCCAGTATTTTTGATTCAGAATATTTTGATGCTCTGTTTGGTGGTATGGAATACCCTGATGGCAAACTAGCAATAGACTATAAAGAAGAAATTTTTATATTCCAAAAATGGTTCTTAGAAGAAATGTCTGGAATTAAAGATAGAGGAAGAATGTTTACTTTCCCTGTAAATACAATTTCTCTTCTTTATAAAGATGGTAAATTTGTAGACGAAGATTTTGCTAAATGGGCTTCTAATCATAATCGCAAATGGAATGATTCCAACTTCTTCTGTGATAAAGATGTTACCAGTTTAAGTAATTGCTGCCGTCTCAAGAGCAATATTTCTGATTTAGGATATTTTAACTCTATTGGTGGTACGGCACTTAAAGTTGGCTCTGTAAAAGTATCCACTATAAATTTAGCCAGAATTGCTTATGAAGCAAACAATGATGAGAAAAAATATCTTAAAGTTTTAAAAAAGCGTTTAATTCTTGATATGAAATTGCTTCATGTAATTCGTCATATTATACAACGAAATGTAGACAAAGGATTATTACCCAACTTTGTAGATGGCATTATTGATTTTGAACACCTATATAATACAATAGGGATCAATGGCATCTATGAAACAATGAAAACTTTTGGTTACACTAAGTGTGATAAAGATTTTGAAACTGTTTCTTATAAAAAAGAAGCATTTGACTTTGGTGAAAAGATTTTTAAAACAATCCATAACACTATTGATGAATTTGTAAATGGTAAAGAATACAAAGTAAATTGCGAACAAGTTCCAGGAGAAACAGCAGCAGTAAAATTCTTAGAAGCCGATAAAATTTTATTTCCTGAAATTGTAGTAAAAGATCTTCCTCTTTATGGAAATCAATGGATTCCTCTTGGTATTCATTCTTCTTTAAAAGACAGAATTAAAATTTGTTCTCAATTTGATCAGTATTGTAATGGTGGTTCTATTTGCCATATTAATCTAGATGCGCCTTTTTCTACTGAAGAACAAGCGTGGGATATGTTAAACTATGTAACTGGTGAAGGTGTTACTTATTTTGCTTTTAATGGTAAAATGAGTTCTGACGATAATGGGCATTTATTTTATGGTAATGTTTGTCCTGAGTGTGACAGTGAAAAAACTGCTGAATATACAAGAACCGTTGGATAAAATTTGTGTATTGTCCAATGCAACAGGAATGTTGTAGAGCGGTTTAAAATAATTAAACCTCGAATAAGCGGGAAAACCCTTAGAGCTTATATTACTAAACCCTAGAGAAATCGAATGGTGGCAGTACTAATCATGCTGGTATAGTAATAAGATATAAGATTGGGCAATCCGCTGGCATAACGTATAGTGATGGCCTCAACGACTACCAAGAGGAACCCAGAACGGGTTATGGTATAGTCTAATCCCTTTTTAAATACTGGGAAACCAGGGGTAGAAAATGTTTACACAAAGACAAATTCTTGGTCTAAAGAACGTAAAGAAGAATTTAAAATGCGTGAATGGATGCCTATGAATGCAAAAGGAATAGATGCTTAATGAAAACAAGAGGAATAATTGCTGAAGATTTTGTAAATTATAAACTTCCTTCTCTTTTTATTAGTACAGCTTATTGTGATTTTAAGTGTTGTAAAGAGGGTAAATTTAATAAAGAGGTGTGTCAAAACGCACCTCTTTTAGAATCCTCGATTAGAGATATTCCTATTGAAACTATTTATGACAATTATATAAACAATCCAATAACAAAAGCTGTAGTAATTGGTGGATTGGAACCTATGCTTCAATTTAATGAAGTCTACGAATTAATTCATTTGTTTCGAACTCATAATATAAATTGTCCTTTTGTTATCTATACAGGTTATTATCCTCCTGAGATTGAAAATAAATTACAGCGTTTAAAATACTATAACAATATCATAGTTAAGTTTGGACGATACATACCAAACCGCCCAAGCCGCTTCGATTTAATTTTAGGCGTAACATTAGCATCAGATAATCAATATGCAGAGGTAATTAGTTAAATGAATACAGAAATAAAACCAACTATAGCTTTTAATGAACAACATGGATGGATAAAAGAAGTTTATAATAATTTTTTATATCGTACAAAATATACAAAAAATGAAATCAGAGTATATGAAGATAATATATGTGAAATAGATTTTTATGATACATTTGGCAATTATAAAGATACGGGGATGTTTTCTTACGAAGACTTGTCTATTGTAATACCTCACAAATGGTATAAAGATAACACAGGATATATGTGTACCACAATCGACGATAAAAAAGTGAGATTTCATACATTAATTCCGCATGAACATATAAATGACCATTTTGATGGAAATAAATTAAACAACACTCGTTCCAACTTACAGGACATTCCTCATTCGACTAATATAGCAAAAATACCAAATAAATGTTTTAACCCAAACGGCGTAACAGGTATATTCTATACAAAAAATAATACATGGCAAGCATCTATTGAAATCAATAAAAAAAGAATAACAAAAAACTATAAAACAAAAGTTGAAGCTATTTTACAAAGATTTATTTGGGAAATTAATTATTTAGGTAAAAATGCTCCCCAAATTAATTTAATTAAACAGATGTTTCCTAGATTGCTTGTTGGCATTTTACCAAACATTCAAATTAATGATGACGTACAATTAGTAAAAGAAATTTTATTAAAATTAGAAGAGTGTTCATACTGTCCATGCCGTCTCGAAAAAATTCCAGAAAACAAATGTATGTGCAAAGAATTTAAAGAACAAGACTTTGAAGGTGAATGTCATTGCGGTCTTTATATAAAAATCTTTTAATTCTCTTGCAATTTCACTTTTTTATGATATAATATAAGGAGATACAATGGAAACCTATCTAAGATTTTTTACTGAGATTTCTGGACATGAAATATTAATAACTGAATACTCTGGAAATAATATTCCCGTCCCAAGAAAAAAAGAACTTGTATTTTTAGATACAATAATAAATGATAATTATTTGATCAGAGATATTTTTGAGTGGAAAGTAAAAAGTGTAATGTACTCTTATTGTGAAGAAGATAAAATAATGATAGATATTGTGCTTGAACCACATGAACCTTATGAGGATGAATTATGTTGAAGATTGAAAATGTAAACACTTTTGGATTTGAAGCAGCTATTCGAGGTATGAGAAATTCTTGGTCAAGTTGGGATAAGTCTGATAGTTATTGGAATTTTCCTGGATATGCTATTGGAAAAGAAGATATGAAATTATGTTCTAAACTTATTAAAGCTGGCCCAGAGCATAGAAAATTTCTAAGATTTATTCATATTCAAATGGATATTACAGCACCAATGCACTTTCTTATGGAATTTGATACTTATAAAGTATCTACAAATTCTAATGGTACAAGTAAGATGCACAAACTACTTGCGAAACCTTTTGAACTGTCTGATTTTTCAGCAGTTAATCCAAAAGAAACAAGAGAGTATTGGGTGCGTACTATTGATTTCTTAAACACGCTTAGAGATAAATATATTCTCACCCATGATTTTAACTATTGGAGACAGATTCTTGATCTTCTGCCATGCTCTTACAATCAAACAAGAACATGGGATGGTTCAATGGAAACTGTTCTTTCTATGTTAAAACAACGCAAAGGGCACAAACTTGAAGAATGGTCTACTTTTAGACAAGAATGCTTTGAAAAAATCCCATATTGTTTAGCCTTCTATGATTCTTTAACTAACAATGAAAAAGTATCCGAAAATATGTAAAGGATGTATTTATCTACATCCACACTATGCAAATAAAACTAAAACAGGAAATAGAACTATTTCTAGTTATTTTTGTTCAGCAAAACACGGTGGTTATAACACCGGTAAAATAAATCCTGGATTAAAACAATGTGATAAAAGGAGAACTAAAGATGAAGCTAACTCTAGAATTCAGTAAAGATGAAATTCTTACTTTGCAGACAGATGATGGGTATGTAGAATATCTAAAAGAAGTTGCTCAAGATATGTTAAATCAAATTATTGAGAGCAATAAAGACGGCGCAATTAAAAAGGTGACTATTGAACGAGTATGAAAATTAAAGTTAAAAAATTAAATCCTAATGCACAAATCCCCACTTATGGAGATGATGGTGCGGCAGCAATGGATCTATATGCCTGTATTGAAGATATTAAGGCAGATGATTCTAATAGTTCTGCTTTAGATACCTACGGTGCAAAAATCTATACTCATATAGGAAACACAATTACTATTCCACCTCATACTACTGTAAAAATTGGTACTGGATTAGCTTTTGAACCACCTGAAGGATATGCTGGATTTATCTATGCACGTTCTGGCTTATCTACAAAGAATGGTTTAAGACCCGCTAATTGTGTAGGTATTTGTGACGAATCTTATAGAGGTGAATATATAGTAGCTCTTCATAACGATTCTGATTTTTCTCAAACTATTCATAATGGTGATAGAATAGCACAACTCATCTTTATGCCTGTAGAACGTGCAGAACTTGTAGAAACCAATAAATTAAACTACACAAAACGTGGAGAAAATGGATTTGGTAGTACAGGTAGATAAACTATAGGGGTGATACCTAATAATACTCCTTACTTTAAATTTCAATAAAAATTACTTGGTAAATTCTGTTGAGTTATACGATTTAAGTTTTTCAACAAATGAACCTGTATTAACTCTTTTACCTAATAATGATTCTCTGGAAGAAAGCAAAGATATGGTTGGAACATTTCTTGCTTTAATGACAGCCTTTTGCAATTATAGAATTGTGAGTTATGAACAAGGTTATGCAGATGCTTTAGAGGATCTAGAAGAAGATAATGAATCTAACATAGATTTAATCTGAACGAAAAAAGGGGAAGGACGGCAATTAAGCTATCCTTCCCCTTTTTTATTTTTACTTTAATAGTAAATATAAATAGGAACGCTAGTAGTAAATACTTGAGAGCCATATACTCTGCAATATCCACTAGCAGATTCTACACGAAGTAATGTATTCCAATTATCTTTTTGTGTTTGATTTAATTCTTGAGGCATTAATAGAGGACCCATTGTAGCAGTCATAGCGGGAATAGTAACATCAAAATAATACTCGCTACCGCTAGGAGTCCAACCTATTGTACTTAAAGAACCAGAATATTTATTAGCAATTGGTAAATTAGATACTGTGCTATTTAATGTAGCAACATTAGTGCCAATACTTCCTAATGTCTGATTAGTAGAACTTAACCCATCTTGTAGGGAATTTATCTGTGTACTATCAGCCAATCTAATTTCTTCAGAATTATTCTGAATTACCAAAGTCTTAGTATCTTTCTCTAAATACATTTGACCATCTGCTAAAAATGGTTTATTAGCAGCATTACCTCTTAACATTTGTAGTGTTCTGGGCATAGTATTTCACCTCCCAGAATTATTCAACTACACCGCAATCAATATCACCAACAGCTAAAACACCATCATTGTTTAGAATAGAAGTGTTATCACTACGAACAGCGCCAAAAGTAGAAGTAGTGGCAACAGCCATAGTAATACCAGAAGCAGTTAAACTTAAACCATTACCTGCGGCTACTTGAGCAGAAATAGTATTATCAGCAATAGAAACACCATTGCCAGCAGTATAAGAAGCACCAGAAGCAAATAAACCATCGCTCTTTAGGCTTAAAGAGTTATTAGGTTCAGCAGAAATCTTTACACCTACTGTGGGAGCAGTAGCAGTACCGCCAACAGTTACAGAAGCATCACCAGCAGTAACAGAATCTACTTTATTAGCAATCTGAGCAGCAGCGCCTTGAGCAGCAGTTAAAGCTTCCTGAGCAGCAGCTTTAGCACCATAAACAGTAGCATCAGCAGAAGTATCTTCAGCATCACCTAATACACTTAAAGCAGATCCAGCAGGATCAGCATTTACATCAGTAGCAGTTAAAGATACATTATCACGAACATTTTTACCATTGATAGTAGCATTATAAATAGTATTGCCCCAGTCACCATAAAAAGCAGTTGTATGGGTGGTGCCTAAAGCTACACCACCAGAAATAATCTGGACATACTGAGAGCCGCTCCAGCGATAGGTTTGATTCTGATATTCACCTTCAGAAATAATTACATAAATCTTATCGGCTTCAGGAGTTAAGGCTTCACCATTATTAGTCTCAGATAACCAATCAGCAGCAAGAGGAGTTTCACCAACAACATAAGCTTCTACAACATCATCAACATAAGAAGGTAATTGAGTTGCAGGAACTTTACCAGTTTCATCTAGAGAAGCAATACCATCAGGTTGACCAATAGTATCTACAGGAACATAATCTGTAGACATATCAGGCAAAAATGTGTTAGATAATTTACCATTAGCACCTAATACAGGAATATTACCTTCAGCAGTACCAACATTTACAGTGGCAGCAGTACCAAGACCAGTAATTTTAGACACAGGAATTTCAGGCAGATCATTTACTTCAAGAGTATAACCCTGAGTAACACGGCCTTTATTATCAACTAATACTTTGGTGTAAGTACCAGCAGAAACACCACTATTAGCTAAAGTTAGAACCAGCTCAACAGCAGCAGAACCATCAAAGTTTACCGCAGGCGCAGTACCATCCCCAGAGATAGAGAAGGCTCTAGCAACAGCCAGCTTAGTAGCAGTTTCAGCAACACCACCATCAGGATTAATGACAACATTACCACCAGTAGTGCCATTAGTACCAATATAAAGTTTATTAGTGTCCTTTGCATACGCAAATTCACCATCTTTAAGAGCTGTACTCTGAATTAGTGCTTCAGTAGAAGCTCTTTTAATCTGAATAGAAGGCATATAGTTCAATCCTTTCCTAATTTTATTTTATCCCAAATCTCCACAATCTAACTGAATAAGTTCGTGAGCCTCAGGATCCCTATTGTGACGAGCAATAGAAGCACCATCACCATCTCCACCGCCAATAGCACTTAATACTTCTCTATCACCGTCTTGAATTAATTCCATTGTGTCAGCATCAAACCAGAAACCTCCACAAGGAGCTATTTGCACATTCATAAAAACACCCCTTTCATAAATAGCAGGATGTTATTCTTGTGCTGTCCCGCCATTTATTAAAACAACATTAGAAAGTTCATAATCCCCAGTATCATTAACCCCTAATATTTTATCTGCATCATCTTCAGTAGGATTAGGAATTATAGAAGGCCCTGTATTTACTGTTAATGTACCATCCTCAGCAATTTCAAGACCTTCACCGATTTTAATTACACCTAATTGTGTATCAGATGCAGTAGGAAGCATAATGGGTGTGGTGCCATCTACTATATTATCGACAATATTTCGAATATTTTCAATATTATTATCAATATAAGTTTTGTTAGGTATTACGTTCGTATCAACATTAATGCCGCTAGTATCAACAACAATACCTGTTCCGGGCTTTGCGGAGATGATAGTACCAGTAATGTTAATACCATTACCAGGAGTGTACGTAGGCCCTCCACTACCTCCACCCCCTGATGCAGGCTGTGCAATCCATAATTGAGAAGAAGCATCATATTTATAAACCGTACCTGTATCTAACTCTTTGAATATATCTCCGTTTTGAGGGTTTGATATTACTTGTTTATCATATTTATCATCCGTAGAAAGACCTGTATATTCAGCTACGCGAGACTCTTCTTGATAAGCAGCTCTTATTAAACTAATCAATTTAATTCACCTCCCACATTTCAATTAAAACAAATAAGTGGAGAGCATAGTAATATATTATTTAAATTATTAAAGTATGTTATACTTTTGCATTATACGCTAATGTCCCCTTCTTTGCGGCCCATCTGTGGTTGAGGATTGCTACGATGACGGCGGATAGGCCGGAGGAACCGAGGCGGTTAATAGACCGGCCTGTTCTGTTGTAGCACCAACAATAGTTAAAACATTCTGGCTTGCAGTAGAATAATTACCGCCCTCACCTTTAGTAGCAACAGTACCTTCTACACTAATATTAGTAGCAGTAGGAGTAGCCGCACCTAAAGAACTTAATAAAGTACCAGGAATAGAACCAACCTGAGAAGCATCAGCTTTTGTAGCAAGTTGTTCAGTTAATTCTTCATCTGTAACATAATCAGATAAATCTACAAAACCGCTCATAACATCATACTTATAAGCGGTGGGTTCACCAGCAACCTCAATTACTACTACATTAGTACCAGCAGGATAGTTATGACCTGCTCCTTCAACGAAATCATTTGTTGTAACAAAAGCATCAGTTACATCATAAACATAACCTACAGTGTCAGCACTAGCAGCAGGTAAAGAAGCAAAAGCATAAGAACCGCCGGGTTTATAAACAGAAGTAATCTTAGAATCTATTTCTGTTTTATTATAATAATTGTCGGCTAAATTAGATTCAAGAGCATCTACATCAGTCTGTAACTAACCAACAGCTTCTTGTAAACCAGAAACAGTGGAAGTATCAGGTGTATACCATTCTAAAGTACCAGAAGCGGAAATTCGAGGTTGCATCCCTGTAGTAGCATCAGCAAAACCATACAGGGTGATTTTACCATCATCACCAACCTGAATTGCCTTATCATCTACTGCAACAGAACCCCCAGCTTCTTTTAATGTTTTATCACCATTGATAACATAAAGAGTAGCTACACTATCTTCAACCACAACAAGTGGCATACCAATGTAATATACACTGTCAGCAGAGCCAGCTTCTACAGCGGTTTGAGCGGCAGCTTGAGCAGAAGCATAAGATTCAAAATATTGACGTGCATCAATAGGAAATGCACTTGTAGGATTAAAAGATGTGGAGAAATTTAATTTACCAAAATTTAAAGCCATAATCTATATCCTCCTTTCTTAAATTTGTACAGTATAGGTGTTAACTGTATCATTTGCATTAGCAAAATCAAGAGTGTAAACCTTATAATCAATAGGAGAATAGTTATTAGCACCTGCTACCTGAACAGTGTTTAAAGTGAAACTAGAAGCAATTTCAGCATTTAAACCATTTACGTCTTTTACAGAAGTAACGTCTCGTAGAGTAGCGGGATAAGCAAAACATACTCTTAAAGCACCAACAGGAATATTAATAGTGAAATTAGAACCATTGGCTAAAGCCTGATTAGAGCTGTCTTTTAGAGTACGAATAGAATCAGAAGTAGTACCTTCTGTATCTTTAGCGGTATAAGTACCCCAGAAAGATTTACGATAACCAGTTACAGCACCAGTCTGAGCAGTTTTAGTACCCTCTTTAATTTGACCATCAGCATATTCGGCACCTAAAGCAGTTACAGGCACAGCACCAGCACTGTGTGTTACTTGAGCCTGAATCCGTAAATTGGTATCGTCAACAATCTGATATTCGTTAAATGTACCACTCTGCTCAGTTAAAGTCTGACTATTAAAGCTCACGCTATAAGCATTAGCAGTAACACCAGTAGCAGGACCATATTGATAATTACCAGGATTAAAACTTACAGAATAAGTGGGGGTAATATTAGTGCCCACTTCTGCACGGGTCATTTGAGCAGACGTAACAGAAGCACTAGGCTGAGTAATAGTAGGATTTCTATCCTCAGAAAAAGCATCTGTAAGCAGTTCGGTTAAAGTTTTACCAGCAGCAGGAACTTCTACAGAACCAGAACTGCCAGGTTCATATTTACCAAAAGTTTCAGTAAAAGTAAAATTCTCAGGGAAAGTAACATCTTCCGCACTGACTTCTAAAGAAGCTGATGCGCCCATATAGGGTAGAGCACCCCAGGTGGTAACGCCATCACCGACTTTCATTTGGCCTTTATGATCACCATCATTGGTAATACATACTTCGCCAGCTAGAGGAACAAAGGTATCAGCAACTAATAACCAATTAGCCTCTGTGTCATTGCGGAGTTGAATTCGAGTATTTAGTGTTAAATCCATAAACTCTTCCTCCTTTATCTTTTCCAATCTACTTGGACAGTAATATTTATTGTGGGAACACTTTCTGAACAAGTAAATCTTACTGCGCCTTCAAGTGATTCTATTCCCATCATTGGATCTAATAAATTATATGCTTCCATTTGTGCCATCATTTCTTCTTGTGTTCCTCTCAGAACTTTGACGCACATAGGAATATCTGAAGAAGTTATACCTTCTAATTGAACTGTTTGTTGTTTACTGGCATCCCAATTGGCAGCAGTTAACTCAATTTCATATGGGCCGAATATTTCTCCCATTTGCCAATCCCATATATTATCAGAAGGAGTATGAGGATACAACTGAATATAATTATTATAATTTCCTAAAACTTTCATAACTGTATTCATTGTACCACCCTCTTTTCATAAAAAACTAAAGTTACATCAATAGCTGTCTGGGGCATTTCTCCTAATCTAGTAATAATTACCTGATTAGTTCTTACTTCGAATTGAGTAATTGTATTATAAGCCAATTGCGCTTCATTTCCAGCAGTAGTTAAATACATTTCTACTTTACTTTCTGGCATTTTACTATCTGTAAGAAAACTTAAAGTTTGTGTTATATTGCTTCCAGAAGGCACGGGTATATTTAAATTTTGAGTTACAATTTGATATACATCCTCTGTCCCCAAAACTGAACTTACATTTGTAGCATAATTTAACTCTGCATATTCTTCTTCAGAAGCTTTGTATCTTGGCTGAAAATTTAAAGCCATAATCAACCTCTTATTGAACTATCACTATTTGTATTGGTATATCTACTCTATTTTCAGAAGCTAAATTAGTGGTTAAAGTAAAATTATTATTTACAACACTTTGCATACTTAAAGAACCATACATAACAACTTGAGCTGAATTATATGGCAAAACTGGATAAATTTGAACTATACTATTATCATCAATTGTAACATTAGTATAAGTATAAGAATTATCCTGCCAACCACTAGCAACTATAGTTGTTGTAGTAGTATATATAGCTGGCCTATAACTAGCTCTATCCACTATTTGAGTAAAAGGGAGATAAGGATACATTTCCTCCCATGCTCCAGCTTCTTCAACATATCTTTTAAAAGTACCAGGTATAGGTCCTGTTGTAGATATATCATCTATTGAAACATCTGTTTGAAACCAAACAGAATTATTATATTTATTTTCTGGCTCTGTATCACCAACATGAATAAGATCAGCAGGAGCACTTAATAATCTTACCCAAGTAGTCTCATCACTGCCAGGAGTAACATTTGTATTAGCTTGTTGGGCAACCCATATTGTATTACCGCCATATGTAACAGCATCATTCACTTCATATTGAGTAGAACTATCCCATTCATATTTCATAGTAACTTCAATACCAGGTGTACCTTGTGGTCCTATTAATCCTAAAAACAGCCAATGGGTATCATCTGTTAATGGTGTGCCTGCATCTGCGTCAGCAATACACATATACCATTCATTATTAGAATTATATACAAAATTGTTTTTCTCATAAGCCTGTGAATTAGACCATTCACCAGCATTTAACAAGTCGTTTATTACTGCTTGCATTTGAGCGAAATCTTCATCAAATCCACTAGGCGCACTATCATAATATAAATTCTGTATAACAGAAATACCAGCTATAATTGGATTAATAGCAGCAGCTATAAATGCTTTTCCGTCAAGCTGAGTAGCGTTACTTGATAAAATATTTAATGCTTCTGTATAATGTCCTGCTGTAAATTGACTGATAAATTGGCTTCTTACAGTTTCATCGGCTATATGAATATCTTGATAGTGTTTGAAGGGAATTGTGTTTGGATTTGCCATTTTAATCCCCCTTAATTACCAGATGTATCAAACCAAAGAGAACCAACAGCTTGACCCTCTGGCTGAGTATCTTGTATTGGATAAGTGGCAGATTGCAATGTCATAACCAATTGCCATTTTTCAGGATCGGAACCGGGTGTAGTTACAGAAGTATTATCTTGTAGACACATCCAAACTTCAGAATTATAAGTTACAGCATCTTCACTACCATAAACTTGCCCATCAGAATATTCTCCACGATAAGCTAAACCAACACCAGATTCACCTTGAATACCTTGAACAGTAATATTTCTCCAATATGCTGTGTTAGTGATTAAAGTACCAACAGGAACATTTTCAATAGCCAAATAAATTAATGTGGAAGTACCACTCTGATAAGAAACCATATTATTCTTAACATAAGCTTGACCACTATTCCATGTTCCTATTAAATCAAAAGCATTTACTTTTGTGGTCCACTCTGCCATTAAATTGTTAATATAGGTTTGAACATCATTCCTATAAAATCGCTCAGTAGCTAATACAGCTTGAGAAATTCTGTTAATATTTTGAGCACTTATTGTTTTTCTCCACCAATTGGGGATTGTAGCTAAAATAGCATTAGCTTGTGTTTGATTTCCTGCATTTAAAGCTGACATATATTGTTGAATCAATGGACCATCTGTAGCAGTAATATCCATTACATCTTCAATATTATCAACAGCTTCGGGGAAGTTTGTTAAATATAAATCAGGATAAGATTGAGACATTGTTTCTCACCACCTTTTTAATTAGAATTAGGACCGGGACTAATTACACCAGTACCTATATTTTCATAAAATACATTATGAACAGTATCCAATAATCCTACTCCTACAGTATGACTTACTACAGGGACAAAATTTCTTACCATAGAACCTCTTTCTCTTAATGTAAAAGAATTTAATCTATAACCTGGCTGAGATAAAAATGGTCCATTGTTGCTTATACCAAAGATATAAAAATTATTATCTTGCGTGAATGTATTATTTGGAACATTTACTGTTTTGTTAATCAATAAAGTTCCGTCTTCAGCATGTCCCTGAACAGTAACAACATTTTCACTTAAACTGATTAACCAACTGGTCATTGTATTAGCATCTGTTTCATAAGTACATAAGCTAACAATAGAATTACCATAATACATTGTTAATGTACTATTAGCAGCACCGCTCACTATAGATACAATATGATAAATACTAAAGCTTCCAGTTGTAGAATTCATACAGCCAAATAAATAACCTGTTGCATTGCTTCTCTCATAAAGTTGACATTGCATACTAAAAGCGGTATAAGAACTAGCTATATACTGTGTATTAATTCCACAACCATCTGAAGCTTCAATATACTGTAAATAAGTATATTCTGGAGCATTGATATCATCACTCGCATAAAACTTAATCATATTTATTGACATTGATTCATCAGGAGCGAGTCCAAATTGTGCAGACTTAATAAGATACCTATCAGTCGTATTGTTTCTTTTTGAAGTGTATTCGCAAAGAATATTAACGTCAATCCAAGGAACAACAACTGTAGTCAAATCTATAGTGGCATTCATGTTAGTTTTTAACCATAATTCATAATTAGCTCGTTCTTGTGCTAATTCATCACTATAGCAATTGTCATAATCTCCACCATATAACACCTCATGGATTCTCCCTACTGTGCCCTCTACATAATATGGAGAATCAGCATTATCATCTTCAGCAGAACCATAAGCTTGTAAATGTCCTAACCATTCAAACCATAAAGAACCTGTTTCACTTTCTCTAATAGTAAAACAATAATATGGATTATCTGATTCAGCAGCTACATATGGAGGTGTTTCTCCATCACTCTCATAAACTCTTGCTGTAAGTAATGTAGAATTAGCACCTTTTAATATCATAGCAAAATTGCCACCTGTAATAACAGGCATACTAGGCACAGTAAAACCATATACTACATCAACAACAGGACCATTCAAACTATCATAAGTTAAACTGATAGTTTTTTGTGATTCAGTTCCACTTATTGAAACTTCTTCAGTATAGTAAACAGGATCATGGGAACGCCCATAAACCTCAATACTATTTTTTACATTCTGGAAGTCTGTAGAAGTATTTTCACTAATTACTATATTTTGAAAAGTACTATCATCAATTAGTACAGGATCATCCATACCAGTAGGAATTGCTTTATAATAAAACACCCCTTCTACATCAAAATAAATTTCATAGTCAGGATATAAATCTCTCAATCCAGCTAAAATATCATAAATAGAAGTTCCTTGACCAAACTCTAAATCATAAGGAACTAATCCAGGAGTGGGAGGATCATCAACAACATATTGCGTAAATCCGCCCAAAGCTAAAGTATCAATAATTGCACTACGAATACTTTCACCAGCAGAAATAACAACAGGAACACCAGGTAAATAACCATCTCTAGTTCCTGTTAGTTTTGCCATTAAGTCAAGCAAAGTAATTGATAATGTATTTTCTGCCGCACTAAAAGTATAAGAAGGAGCATCAATAATATACATACCACAATTTGTCCATACTACTTCGCCTGTAAACAAATCATAAGTGCCTATGTATATTTTAACGAATTTATCTCTTTTTTGTTTATTGGTTCGCTAAACCAATCTCTTATAATTTCTTACAAGAACAGACTATATCATTATTATATATCTATAATATATGCTGCTACTGTGTCAATCGCTTACACATTAATAGTCGTTGAACCTTACTTTAATAGTCTTGGCTGCTGATTATCCAATCCATTTAGTTATAACATATAAGTATAAATGGCTCTAAGGATTTTCCAGCAATTCAACATATTTTACTTGGTCTAAAATTAAACCAAATTCGACCGCCGGATTCTACTTCAAAACTAGAATCTGTTACAGCTATTTCTAAACTAGCAGTTCTTCTTATATCAGCATTAGCATCAATATTGATAGAACCACCAGTACATACCCCCTCTAAAGTATCTACAGTCTGATATTGATAATTTAATAATTCTAATCTGACCGACCTTTTTTGAATTGGTTGGGAAATAACTCTAAATTGAGATTCAGAAATAGTAATACCAGCCATTACTCTACCCTCTCTATCAATCCAGCATTATAAAGATCAGTAAAATTATCTGCGTCTCCTATTTCTACCCAACTAAAAGTCACTGAAGGAATTCCCATACCAGAATATGAGACATAATCACTATTTACACTACCTGTAATAGTGCAAAGCCACATATTGCCGTTCCAATCTTTTAATATTTTAGCTGTTTTATCTGTTAAAAATTGTACAACTTCTTTTCTTTTCTGAACTATAGCAGGTCTGTCAAATACACCATTCTTATCATAATCATCATTTAATACATAACCTGTTACAGAACCAGTTTCATATTGTAAGTCGGCATTCGATACAACAATAGGATATTTTCTACCTAGAACATCAAAAGTTCCTGTTTGCTGAGTAGTAGTAGTAGTGCCATATCCAACATCATACATAAATCTATAAATGTTATCATTATTACCAATATAAACACCATAGAATTCAGAATAAACACTATTAGTTACATAGTTGCCTTCAACATCATTAAGAACAGGAACAATAGCATATTCATAAGTAACACCGGTTTTATTTAATCTGTCTGTATAGGTAAACCCTAAGTCTGCAACTTGATTGATAGGAATTTCTTCTAAAGTAACCCAGGCAAATTCCCCTTCAAATCTACGCTTAATTCTTACACTAGAAATCTGATTTAAAACGAAGTCAATGTTACCGCCACTTAAATTACCATTAAAATCCATATCATAAATAGTACCATAATCCCATTCTGGAATATCTGTAGATACTGGTATGGATGTATTCGTACTTGCATTTAAATGGTTAAAAATAGCGTTGGTTAATGTAGTATTTTTAATTCCATCAACAATAGAAGGTGGAGAATTTAAACAATATTGGTCAGAAAATAAATCATAACCAACAAAACTAAACATTATTCTTCTCCCCCTTCATTAGTTTCTTGTGTATTTGAAACAGCCATAAGCTGTACATTATATAATCCATTTATTCTGGTAAACCACATACAATATTGTTCTGTAACAGGAATTACATCAATAAAATTACTCAATACAGTATAACTTTGCCCACTCAAAGAAGTTACTGTTACCACAATATATGCTTGTGGATTTTCAGCTTCTACATTAGGATATCCTTGTATATACTGAAAAGTAATACTCCCTATTTCACTGTTTGATAATCTTATAATTGTACTATTAGGATTAGGATTCCTAAACCAAGCTCTTAATAAAAAATCACCCGATATTTCATATCCTATATTCCATTGTGCCCACCATGTAGGATTAGTTAAATTTAGTTCTTTATTATCTATAAAGTTTGGAGGATAAGGATAACTGTCACCTTCAATAATACTCATATTAGAAGTAACTGTAATATATCCTTCCTCACAGTTATTAAATAATTCAACTACGGTAAATAAATCTGGTAAACCATATCTAACTGTAAACTGAATTTGCGGAGTTCTAATTTCTGTACCATAAATGGTATAAATTACCAACTCTATATAATAACTAACATTATTTTCAAATCCACCAAAAGTATAACTGCCGTCATAAGGTGGGGTACCATTATTTACATAAATCAATCCAGAAGTAGATATCTGAGATTGTGCTGAATTATATAAATTAAACCTATAACTGTCTAAAGGTTCACCTTCACTTTGAGTATAAGTAAAATTAAACTCAAAATTTGAGTTCTCTATCAACCCTGTAGAAGGAATATTATTAATAGAAATTATAGGATTACTATAACACCAGAATTGAATAGCTATAGATTCTGTAGAAGAATCTCCGTTAGCATCATAAGTGGTTATAGTAGCATTATAATAAGTACCATTCGTTAAAGTACCTGCGGGAACAGTGTGTTCATATCGAAAGGATTCTTGTTGTTCATTATAAACTATAACATTAGAAGTGTTATTTCTAATAATTAGTCTATTGGCTGTAATTTGAGAAGAGCTACCAGTAGCAGTAAATGTAAATGTTGCGCTAGAAGTAGCATCAAATGCAACCATTGATAATAGAACGGGTCTAGTTAAAGCCAATTTATCACTCCTTTCTTAATTTCCCGCTTAAATAAAAAATGCAATAGATTGATTTCCTTGAGGAACAAATATCTTTACTACTTGATTAACAGAAGGTTCACCTGTTCCATAATAATCAATCGGATATGTTTTACCATTATATATAACATTCCATTGTCCATTATTTCCTTGTGAAACTACTCTCCCAGTATAAATCTGAGTGCCATTCTTCTGCATAGCTCTTTCAATCAAATAATTAACACCCTCAAGGATTGCATTGATTGCTCTATCGGTATCATTCGTCATATTATCACCAATAAGAGAGGGGAAATAAATCCCCTCTCTTTATCTCTTAGTTTGGAATTGTACTGTTTTTCTCCAGAAATTAGTCTTAATAGCTTGCATAAATTCATCAGGATTTTTAACATCTGGTAATGTAACATTGTCTATAGTCACATTTGTTATATTTCCATCATTTGAAGGAATGGTTAAAGATCTTAGAAACTCATCCGGCGTGAAACTTCCCCAAGACCACAAGTTTTTAGTAACATCAGCAGGAATAATTCCTTCACCTTGCCCTAACACCCGTAATTCCGGACCTTCTTCACCTACCAGATTTAATCCAACATCAGTGTTGTATAAAGTTCCCTCTGCCTTTTTCCCTAATACAACAGGAGGACCATCTACCTTTTTACTGGTATATCCGCCACCTTGTTTATATCCAGTAATTTTAAAATATCCACCAGCAGTTTCAACAATTGTTCCTACAGGTAAATTAGGTTCTTGAGTTTCGCCATTCTTTAAATGAACTATAGTCTGAGTACCATCTGGATACCATGCGTTAGCTTCTACACCTTCATATCTACCATTATTATAATCTGGTACTTTTTGAGATTGATAACTACCATCAGGGTTTACCCCAGTAATCATCCAGTCTCCACCAGAAGGAGTAGTAACAATTGTTCCTACTGGTAAACCTTGAGTTAAAGTATGACCATCCTTAATATCAACAGGCACCACTTCTCCAGAGGGTAAGTATGCCGTATAAGGATCACCACGATTATATTTACTTTCACCCGTATCTTCTTCATCATCAGGAAGCCAATCATCACCATTGATTTGCTCCATTAGATCTTTATATCTTTGGATATAATCTTCTAAATTACCTAGACGTTTTTCCCAGTTGTCACCTTCAAGACTAATACCGAGCACTTGCTCTGCTAAGAGCCTATCCTGCTCTTTCTTATAATTATCAATAGCAGAACCATACTCATCTACATACTTCTGCCAATATTTAATTTTATCATCAATAGCAGCAATCTCTTTATCTCGAGATTCTTCTATAGCTTTAATTTCTTCTTCTAAGGCTTTCTCTCTTTCATATTCATCGAGTTCAGCCTGGGCAGAAGAAACCTCATCCACATCATTAATATACTGCCAACGCCCATCTTTATAAACAAGCATCTTCTGCTGTTTAGCACGAGCAAGCTTATCAAGCTTTTCTTCTAATTGGATTTGTTCATCCAACTTATCGTTTTGCTCTTCAAGGGCTTCTATCTTTTTATCATACTCTTCTTCTATTAAATCCTTTTGGCGTTCAAGTTCATCAATTTGATCTTGTGCTTGGTCTGCAATTACATCAAAAGCAGTTTCAAGAGCATCAGCTTCTTCTTCCCAAGCTTCTCTTAATGCTTCAACATAATTTTCCGTGATTTCTTCTTTTTTTTTCATGTAGTATTCATAATCTATTAGATCATCTTCATACCACTCTTTCATCCAAGTAAGAACACGTTCCCAAGCTTCTATTTCACTATCTGCGCCCCAGTCATTATAGAAGTTTCTCTTGTCTATCCAATTTTCAGAAAGTTCGAGACGTTCATCAAAAGCGTCTCTATAAAGGTCAGTGATTTGTTCTTCGTAGTCCCACAATTAACATTTTTATAAATTCGCTAAATTTATATCTATATGTTTCCATATAGAAAAGACTATATCATTATCCCATAAGGATATCCACCACTATTTTCACCAATCGCTTGTGAAAACTTAGTCGTTGAGCGTTCCCCTGTTCGGGGCTTCGTTGCTGATTATCCAATCTATATAATTATCAAACTTTCATATACAACTTTTTTCATTTGTATATTGTAGTTTATATAGCTTCAGGACGTTCCAGCAATTCAATGGATTTGCTAATATTGATTACTCAATATAGGTGGCGGGTTGCCACTCTTTCTGGAGGTCCATAATGTACTCAGACTCATCACTATACCCTTGCGCTCTTAAACTGTTAGCCTCATCATTAGCCTCTTTTTGCATTTGCCGCAATAATGCAATTTGTTCATATTGATCAGCACCATTCTTTTCCATAAGGAAAAGTTTATGATCTAATACTTTTGTTTGAGCTTCATAAAGGTCTAACTGTCTTTCAAGAGCTTCATTCTCTTCTTCAGCAATTCTTAATGCTTCTTCAGCACCAGCATTTGCTTTCTGAATTAAATTATTAATTTTTGTTACATATGTTTCTACGCCTGGATCTCTAAACTCATATCGCTTCTCAGTAGGAGGATTGTTCATTATAGGCTCATAAATATTCTTTTCAAGATAATCTCTTAAACTATTTTCACTAAGCCCATCCCAAATTTCCTCTACTACTTTTTCTATAACATCAGAAACAGCATCATCAGTACCTTGAGCATATCCACCCTTTATAGATTTTACATCATAAAGGTTTGAATAAGGATCATCACTTAAAGAAGTAGTAGATGTCCCTTGAGCATATCCGCCTTTAATATCTCCCTTTTCTACTTTAACACCAGTAGAACGTTGAATATCTTTATTAGATGTTACTTTAGCTCCTTTGGGAAGCGTAACAATTTCCGGTCCTTGTTCGCCTACCCAATAATCACCTGTCTCTGGAACTTCGCCACCTTGGGCTTTTGCACCAGAACTTGGACCAACATTATTAGGAGGGCCAGCATAAGAAAAGAAGTTACCAATTTGAGATGCAGCACCACTAATAAAATTAACCAGTCCTTGCCAAAGACTTTTAACATTTGATGCTACTCTACTTGCAGTGCTTTCTACTGAATTCAATTCACTACGGGTACCGGCAGTATTAGCTGGATTATCTGTAACTCCTTGTTGTGCGTCTCGTTGTGCATTGGTTTGAACAGTTGCATTTTGTGCTGCGCCAGCTTCTTGATTTAATTGACTTTGTGATGTTCCTGTCGTTATTGGATTAGAATTAACATCTTGATTAGCACCAACAACTAACTCTGTCCAATCTCTAGCAACCTGTGCGGATTTGCCTTGATTTTCTAAAGCTCCACTACTTTGATCGGTTACAGGATTGTTATTTACTTCTGTATTAGAATCAACAACTCCTTCAGTGGCACCAGCAGCTTCATCAGCAGCTTGTTCTTGATCATTAAGAGCTTGAGTAGAACCGCTAGTATCTATTTCTGTACTGTTTAACTCATCAATTACACCCTGAATAAATGCCAAAGCAGATTCTAAATCTTCAAACATTCCTGCGTCAACTAAACCTTGCGCCCATACTTCCTTCATTTCTTCTGTTGCATTTGCAACATTTTCCATACCATGAGCCGCAAGAAGTTGTTGCTCAACAAGATCTCCTAATGCAGATTTGAAAGCTTCAATATCCCCAGTTTCTAAAGCATCTCTCATTTTCTGAGAGATATCATCCCAACCTTCTGTATCACCAAAAGCTTCTTTAAGTCCACTAATAGCGTCTATAGCTTCTGTGGCACTCATTTTAGTGCCTTCACTTAATTTTTCAAGAACACTATCGTAAGTTTCGCCAATCTCTTCTAGTTGAGGTTGTAATACACTGGTAAATTGTTCTATTTGACCTTCAAGCCCAGATGCACCAAAAGCCATTTCATCGGTATTAATTTCTCCACCAAAAATTTCTTTGGCTTCAGAACTTTTTAACCAATCATCAAAAGCTTTCATTTCTTCTGTAAGCTCTTTGTTTCGTTTCTTATAATCGGCTACGGCATCGGCCATATCAAGAATTTTTGTATATTGCTCTTCCCATTTGGTAATAGCTTCATCTTGTTCTTCTACCGATTTGCCACTCATATCAGATACTTCATCATAATATTTTTTCATGGCTTCGGTTTGAACTTCCCAATATTTACGAGAATCGAAGCTTGTAGACATACCACGAGCATCCCAGTTTGGATTATCTTTTTGCTGGGCATTTTGCAGTTCTGAGCCACCAAACTGCCATTCTACTTTTTTATCATTTATTTCTTGAATTTTTTGCTCGACGCCGTTTAAATTATCTATAAGGCCATCTAATAAATTTTCTTTAACATCGGGGGATATAGTCATTCCATTAATTCTATCTATAAGCCCCTCAATATCATTAGCATCAGATTCAAGATCTTGTAACTGCGCATCTAATTTATTGGTATAATTTGAATCATTAGAAGCTTTAACCATAGCTCCAATAGCTATAGCTACACCAGACAAAGCAGCGGCAGCGGGTAAAGCAAACTTAGATATATTACCTAAGAATCCGCTGAGTTTAGACATTTTAGAAGCTGATTTTCCTGCGGCGGAACCAGCTTCAGCTATTCCTTCTGCAACATTAGCTGTTGCACTAACAACATCACTTGCTGCACTTACTGTATTAGAAGCTACCTTACTAACATCACCAGCAGCATCAGCAACATCACCGGCGGTTTTAGCTACATCTCCTGCACTATCAGCTACTTCAGAAGCAGCCTCAATTGCATTAGAACTTACTGTGATGACTGTTTCAGCAGTTTCACTAATAGTAGAAGCTCCTTTAGCCGCTGTTCCTGCTGCACCTGCAACAGTTCCGGCTACTTCAGAAGCAGTACCAGCAGCAGATGCAAAGCCGCTTACTGCATCACCAATACCAGTAAACAAATCTATCATTCCTGCTAATTTGCCACCGATATTGCCTGCAATACTTACAAAACCAGTAATTGCACCTGTAAGAAGCGTGAATTTAGTAACAGTTGCTCCAATATCTGTATTTAAAAATTCCAAGAAACTATTTACGCCATCAAGAATACCTTTAACAGTATCACTATTGATAACATTTATTGCAAGTTCTTGGAAAGAAGATTTTATTGCTACGACTTTAGCTTCGCTTTTATATTATAAAGTTCGTTAAACTTTACTCACTTTCTCAAGTAAGAATTGACTATATCTTTTCCCAGGCTTTTTTCAAAGACAATAACTTTCTTTTACTTTAGTCGATGAACCTTGTTTATAAAAACCTTGGCTGCGGATTGTCTAATATTTTCCGTTTTTACATTAGTAGAAAAATCATAAAGAGATCCCCGCAATTTAACCTGTTTATCCAGTCCCATTTTATTAAGACTGTCCATATACTTGGCATTCTCACGAGCAGCAGAACCTTGAGAATCTAAAGCTGTGGATGTAGCACCAATAGCAGATTCAAAGTTTTCCATTACAGAAGTGAAAACATTATACTGATTCTTACCAGCTAACGCCTCACCCATTGCAGCTTTTTCAACATTACTTAATTCATCCCATGCGGCTGATTGACCTTCAATACCAGTATAAAGGTCTTTCATAATGTCATAGGTGCTACGCATTTCGCCATTGGCATCTTTAAGAGCAATCTTAACTTTGCCATTAGCAGCAGTATATGTATCTGTTTCAGCAGCTAAAGCAGCAATATTTAATGCTATTGTTCTTAGGCCATTACCTACTTTTGAAGGTTGACCTATTAGGATTTCTGTCTTATTGTCTTTATATCTCTATAAAGAATAGACCATATCTTCATTTTATAAAAATGCAGGCCGTTTTCAATTTAACTTTACTTTGGTCGTTGAAGGTTTTTTATTCCCTGCGGATTATCTATATATTTTTATTGCTTTTACCTTTGGTGAATAAAACTTTAAGACGTTCCCGCAATTAGACCTGTTTAATGCCAGCCAAAAATCAACCGGCAGTAACTACATAATTTTATAAATTATAGACCATATCTTCAATGTAACGCACTTCGGCTTTTGCCTACTCCTTAAAAGGATGGTCGTTGAACCTTCTGTATTCATAGCTTGGATGCTGATTATTTCTTTTAGCTTGTTATTACGCTTTGGTAAAACTAAAATTTTGAAACTTTCCAGCAATTCACGTTATTTTAATAGAGCTAATTATAACTTAACCCTATGGTTTCTTCAAATGTGTTACCAGTACTACCTAAAGAAGTACCGGCTTTAGTTAATGCTACTGATAAATCATTTGTACCAACCGCAAACTTATTTGCCTATTATTCTTTATATTTTCATATAAAGTAAGACTATATCATTATACTCATAAGTACACAGTGCGCTTCGATTTATAGTTAAACCTACATAAATAGTCGTTGAAGGATTTTATTCCATGCGGATTGTCCATTGTTACATTTTGTTTTCTTTTACTTTTAGTGAAACAAACTTTAGGAGTTTCCCGCAATTCACACTATTTAAAGAGGTCAAAAGTTTAACCTCATTGCTACATAATAATTATATTATGTTCGACCATATCTTCATATTAATAAATATGTCAGGGCGCTTCGGCTATTCGCCTATCTACTTTATTCGATGGTCTGTGAAGATTGTTTTATTTAAAACCTTTCATGCGGATTATTTTACTTCTTTTGTTATTACTATATCTTCAAAATTACTATCAGCCCTTATATAAATATAAGTTAGTAAAAAGAAGTTATAAAACTTTCCCGCAATTCACCCTGAACCAGCCAATTTCGACCGAATCTATAATATGCTCAGAATTTTCAGCTTCAATATTAAAAGCCTTCATCTGAGATATTAAGAAACTTGCAGCATCAGCAGTAGATATTTGAGTATCAGCAATATTAACATATTTAGCAGCTATCTCACCGAGAGTTGCAGCTTGATCTTCAGTAAAACCAGCTTTAACAAACTCCTATGATTTTACTGTTCTTTATTTTCCTCGTTAGCTTTTTTAATTTTTCTAATATCTGTAAATCTCATTTTCACTTCTTCACCTTCAGGAGTTCTAACAAGAACTTGTCTCCTGTCATATCTGTGTTTTTTACCAATAGGCTTAATCTTTTTAATTGGAGTAAGAACTTCATAACCATGTTTAGCAAATTTCTCTACAAGAATAGCAGCATTTTTTTCTTGTTCTGCCATCTTGTAAAAATGTTGACAACGAGGGCACCAACCAATATGCTTTTGCTTTTGAATGTTTTCCCATCTAATATCCATTCTACGTCCACATTGACTACATTTAATTGTTAATACAATTTTTGAAGTGCCGCCTTTTTTAATGTGCCTTACTCGAACAAGATTTACTCCATGATCTTCACAGAATTGATTAATTTGTAATACTAACGATTCTTTTAACATATTATTTCTCCTTAAATTTCTTTAAGTTATAGACTATATCTTTATCTGCAAAAACAGATATGGGGATTTTCAAGTAATATGTAACTTTACATTTAGTCGTTGAACACTCTATATAAGTTATGCTGCTGATTATCCAATCCTTATTTCTTTTACTATAAGTGAATAAGGCTCTAAGGACCTTCCAGCAATTAACCCCATTCTCCAATATATGTCACCATATATCCCACCAAGTTTGTTTAGTGGCCGCATTCATCATTTCTGACTTTATTTTTCTTTGTCGTGTGAATCAATTATCCCATATTCGTTTTCTTCATCAATATTCTTCTTTGTAGTTCTTTTAATATAATCATAAGAACTTGGATAATGTTCATCTTTTTTACAAGCTTCGTAAATACAAGTGACAATGAAACCGCCTACAAGAAATATACCTGCAAGAGGTGTACTTGCTAATTCATCCACCTTAATACAAAACACTGCGGCAGCGACAAAAACAAGATATAACATATTTATCACCTCATCCAGATTATAACACACACAATAAAGAATATCAAGACTTAATCTTGATTTAGAATTTTCATTCTATTTGGACTATTTTTTCACCCTATATAATTTGGAGGGGCCGAACTTCTAGTCTCTTGACACATTCCTCTTCAGAACTTCGCAACCAATCTACCATTTTGTCCCAAATATTATATGTAATTTGAGACATAGAACTTAGATGTTTCCATCATATTCCATCCTGTTTGTTGTTATGGTTTCCCACCGTCATAATATTATATCTCAAATTATTATTGTGGTCAACAGGCTTTAGGTTTTACTGGATTTTGAACGGTTCTCAATGCACATTTACCATCTGTACATTCTGGCCCAAAAATGATTGACCAGTACGGGCAACAGTGTCACCCAATTCTGTCATTTTAGCTACATAGCTGTCAAGTGAAGAAGAGTCTAAATCACTAACTTTTTTGACGTTTTTGTTACTTTATATTTCTATAAAGACCAGACCATATCATTCTCCATTTAGGAGACGCACTTTTTTCATGTTTTTATAACACTACTTTGGTCGTTGAACTATTTTTAATAGCTGCTGATCATCCATTGCAAATTTTACTTAGGATTTAACCATATAAAATACAATTATTTATTTCTACTTTCGTAACTCATTGAGTATAATTGTCTTTAGGATTTTCCAGCAATTTAGTGCGTTTTCTATCCACCTTTCAGTAGATAGGAGCAAAATTTTACTCGGTTAGTGCAGAATCCATCTCAAACACTTGATCTACCATAGCTCCTATAGCTGTGACAGATTTATCAAAAATCATGTTGGCTTCTTGATATGTTAAGCCAGCATTTTTCATTGAGCTTGACAGCCCATCAACCGCAGAAGAAGCAGCACTTATTCCACTTGAATTTGCACTTAGATTGATAGAACTGCCAAGCCCAGACAGTTGTTTTTGTAAACTTGAAGTGTCAAGTTGTACATCAACTAATATTGAATAAGCCGAACCTGCCATTTTTCACGCTCCTTATATGAAATTTAGAGCCTTAACTTCTCGGCTGTATTTGGCTATAAGCAATTAGAATTGATTCAGCTATGTCATCTTGATTTTTTTTACTTCTTGGGGAAACCCAAGTTAAATCTAAATGAAATAACTCATTTGCTTTTTCTATGGCCCTTTGCTTTAATACATCTCTTTTCATGCCTCTCTTAGTGCCATCATAAAGGCCCACTTTACTTCTCCACTCAGAAGGCATAACAAATTTTATTTCAACCCCATGAGAACTTACTACAGATAATATATAACCTTGCACAGCGCCAAGAATTACAAGTGTTTCTAATTGCCTATTTACCAAAGGAACATTTTCCATTATTATAATATCAGGTTTCCATTGCTCAATCAACATATTAAGCTTTGGCCCTTCATTAATTAAACGCTCCTGCCAAGTTGTACCATTAGGTTTAATACAACTATAATGTATTAATTTATTTTCATCAAAAAAAGCATACCCAGTACAAGTTGTAGAAGCATCTATACCCATTATTTTCATTAACTTAATCCTATGCCTGCTGTATGGCGTTGCCAATTTAATCCAGCTTTAGTCATTCCAGCTTCAAATAAACGTCTTAATTCATTTTTTTTCAAAGCTTGTTGTAAAGCATTAAAAGCATCTCGTTTTGCTGTCCAGAAACCAGTGCCTAAAACATGACCTGCCATACCTTGATATATAATGTCTGCTAATCCATCTCGAATATCTTCACCTGTTACTATTGAAGGGTGATAACTTAAATATTCTGGTGCCCAGTGAAATTCACCAGAAACGCCAGATCCACCACCCACAGAATAATCCCACGCTTGTTCAAAAGTATAGGTTCTGCTATATTCATCGGGAGTACCAGCACCATAAACTATTTCTTCTATTTTTTCTACATTAAGCTTTTTAATCTCTTCTACTGTATATTCCACAGCACTTTGAAGAGCAGCTTCTAACATGGCTCTTAATTCAGCATCATTTGTAGCTACGGCCATATTATTTCTTTCCTTTCAGTTCTTCAAATTTATCAGCATAAAGTTTAAGCTCATCCAAAATCATAGGAAACACTCTAGTAAAAGATTCTTGATAAGCAATAGCTTCCTTAATATCTTTCACACTCTCAGCAGCTATTTCTTTCAACTCTTGAAACAGACCTGCTTTTACTAGCGCCTCATAATTCTGACTTAAAATCGACTTTAATTTTTCTTCATCGTTTATCAAAAACTGACAAAGAAGAACATCAACAATTTCTTGTCGTTCACCCCAGCTTGTCTTTTTTACTGCGTTGTCACAAATAAATTGAATTTGCTTAGGAGTTAAAAAACGTAAAATATCTACATCCCACACATCAGAATGTACATACTGAGCCTTAGTGTCTTTATCTATTTGAAAAACCTTATTTTCCATATTTTCTCCTTTTTTATACAGGAACATGCTCAAGAGCATAGAACCCACAAAGTCCTACTATTATAATTAACCAAGGAAAATTCCTTTTTAGCCAATCTATTACATTAAATTTGCCTTCATCTTGAATAAATTTTATTCTCTCGTTAGCTCTTTCAAAATCTTTTTTAATAGAATCTATTGCTACACCTTGAGAATCTATTTTATTTCCTTGTTCAGTTATACGATCTTCCATATGAACCATGGCTTTAGTAACAGCTTCCATTGCTTCAGTCATTTTCTCATTGGAAAGCGTATTTTTTTCTATCATATTAGTTAGAAACGGTTGAGAGGCTTCTAATTTATTTACTCTAGAATCAATATGATTGATTCGAGAATAAATGTTTTCGATATCTTTCTCAACAGTAGCCATAAGCTCAACCTCACTTTCTAATACGCCATTTACCACCTGATTTATATAGTTTCACATAAAGCGGAGTAAAATCATAAATATTATCAACAATAACTATTTGATTTTTAACATCCACATAAAGCTTGCCTTTTCTTTCATAAGCAACTCTATAACTTCCTTTAGGAACTTCCGCATTAAGTTTCACTTTACAGTTAGAAGGCATATGTTTTGATACTCGATTTGCACGAGCTTTTGTGCAAAAATAAACATAGGGGCAAACCTCTCCATTTGCTCTACACTTACCTTTTGCAACATCACAGTATTCACACATAACTTCTCCTTAATTTTAAAAAATAGGGAGAGACATTTTGGGCCTCTCCCTATAAAATTAACCAGCGACAGTTACACGCACATATGCAGGCTCAACTTCAGGACGATCAGTTAGTGTAACAGAAATTACACAAGTACCAGGAGTAGAACCAGCAGTAATAATACCGTCATTAGCACCCACAGTAGTACCAGTAGCAGTATTAGCAGGATTTTCCTCTACAGCGAAAGTGAAATAAGAGTTATCATAACGCTGAGAAGCAGTATTACCACTAAACACAGCACGAACAATTAGAGTTTCAGTGCCAGAAGCAGCAATGTCAACATCAGAATTTTCTACAGCTAGAGCAATAACATTGTCCTGCCAAGACTCGCCATAAATTTCCTCAGTCATAGTACCATAGTAAGGATCTTCCTCACAGGTATTACCAGAAGAAACAGCCAGAGCAGAACCAGTTAGAGACACGGTAGCAGCAGAAGTAGCAGTTAGTGCTAGGTTTTGGTTACCTTTTGTTCATATAAATTCGTTAAATTTATATCGTTCTTAAAGAACAGCTTACACTTTCATGTAAGAGCAGAATATATGTTCATCTTGTTCTACAAGAGCTACATTTTTCAATCTACTTAGATTTACTTTCTCACAAAGAAATATTCGTTGAACCTTCTCTTATTCAGAGTTTGGCTGCTAAAGACCCATTAATAAAATGCTTAGGGTTTAACCATACATCATCTCTTATATTTTTTCTGCTTTCGCAACTGTCACATTTAAGCATATTTCATCTTTATGTTGTAGTTATAAGAGCTTTAGGGATTCAAAGCAATTAACTTAGAGCTTATGCTTTTCACAAAACATAAGTGGCATGTTTTTAAGCAGCACTACACTTAAAAACTTCACCATCCATTTGTAGTCTGGGAATATCGGTAATTAAACGACCATAACGAGTGGCGGAAGATTGAGAACCTACGTCACCAGCATATAGGTCATTCATAATAACAACGTGTAGAGTAGAAGGTACATACTGAGATTTAATAGTAATAGAACGAGCATTAGCGTTCTGATAGAAATATTTTACACAATAAGTCTCATTGGCCTGAGCACCAGGAATAGACATGCTCTTACCACTTAGAGTGCCAATGCTCCATTGATCATCAGCAGGCTTTTTATACCAGCCAATCATAGTACCATCAAAAGCTACAGGATCATTAGTAACGGTTACACTACCGCCACCTTCTTCAACTGTAGTTTCCTCTTCTGCAACAGAAAGACCCCCCTGTTGTACATCAACGCCAAGAGAAGCGGCAATATAATCCAGGGAGAACATTGCATAAGTTCATATAAAGACGTTACTCTTTATACTGTTTTAAAACCACTTATACTTTCATATAAGATCGGATTATTTGTTCATCTCTAAAAATAGAGAGGGGGATTTTTCAGAACACTTGTTCCTACTCTCTCGCAAAGAGATAATCTCTGAAGGTAATCCATGCTATACAGTTTAGGATTTTCCCTGCTAAATTTCCCATGTTTTATTATCCTTTTCTTTTTTATCCATTCAGCTTATCGTTTCCAATTACTGTTTAGGCGAAAAGGCTTTAGGAATTTAAAAGCAATTAACCCCCAGTATTTAATCATCACTGATTAAACAATGCAACTCACATCAGTTAAAGTTACAGCGAGGTTAGAATCGTGGAAGTATTTCTGTTTTGTTTACTTATAATCTCTTATAAGCACTGACTATATCATTACCATTAAAGGCATTTCTTTTTTCCATTATAAATAATGTACTCCTTAAAAGGATAGTCGATGAACCTTTTCCTATTTGGAACTTGGCTGCGTCTGGTTGTCTAATCTTTAATGTTTTTACTATACCTTGGTCACTAACCTTGCCACAATTATATTTCTATAATTGTTTAGTAATTAAAGCTATAAAGACTTTCCCGCATTTTAAGAAATTTTTCCTAACTGGTTTCCCAAGCTAGGGGGCTAATACTTAACCCCATAGGGCGTTACTTTATATTTGTTCATACCAATTCGTAAAATTGATACAGATATTTAATCATCTTATACTTTCATATAAGAACAGAATACATGTTCATCTTTATTATAACATAAAGAGCCGGATTTTTCAACTACCTTTTACTTGTAGTTTACTCTCTCCCAAAGAGATATTCGTTGAAGGTATTCTTTATAAGAATGTCCCTGCTAAACAACCATTATAACAATCACTTAGGATTTAACCATATGATTATCCTACAACTTATTTCTATTTTCATAACCATAAAGGTATGTAGGCTTTAGGTATTCAAAGCAATTAACCCGGAGTACATACTAATTACTTAATATGCAGAGCAACTATTACTCGCACCGCCACGAATTTCTTCACCAGTAATAGTGAAGTCGAAGGTAGAGTCAGTTAAAGTAAGTGCATAATTTTTATATAAGAACGTTACTTCTTATACCATATGGCTTATGTTTTCACATAAGATAAGATTATATGTTCTTCTTTTTATCAACTAAAATATATTATACTCATATTTATATTTATGTCAATACATAAGAAGTTGAATTTTTCAGAACACTTGTTCTTACTCTCTCGCAAAGAGATAATCGTTGAACATTTTCCTTATGAAATATCACTTAGGAATTTAGCTGCTGAACATCCATTTACAAATACTTAGGATTTAACCTTATATTTATTCTATATCTTTTTTCTGTTTTCACAACCATACAGCTTATTATTTCTAATTACTGTTTAGGCATATAGACTTTAGGAATTACCAGCAATTAACTCAAAGTACACACTTTTCACAAAATGTGCATGGCTTATTTTACCACACCAATTAGGTTATTACCATTAAATAGGAGTGCTCTACCTACGCCAGCTAGGAAATGTTGCTGTGCCATAATATTTCCTCCTTATTTTTTAAAATTATTAAACTGTTCTGTTAATTTATCTCCAACAGCAGTATTCGTAGTAGAGTGGACGGCGTTGTATTCCCCGCCCATCTTACTTGTATAGGTATCAACATCTGTAATGTAACCATCAAGTTTATCTTTCTTCTTTTTATAAATCCAGTGTTCCATTTGAGCAGCTACACCAGCATAAAGAGCTATAGGACGAACAGTAGTAAATTCTACTTCTCCAACAACTTCTTCAAATAACAATGTGTGCGCTCTTAATGTCATATCCATTTGTTCTTTTTTAGACATACCACAATGAGCTGTAATAATTGCCATTCTTCTTTCTATAGAAGGAGGAACTATATCCCTGTTTTTAAGCTCATCAACTTCATTGATAGCTTTCTTTAACTCAGGGTTGATATAGTCATCATCATAATGAGGAAGATTCTGATAAAGAATAATCTTCTTTATTTCATCAAACTTTTTACCAGAAATAGTCAAATCTCTATCTTTATCATAAAGTTGTAATCTTCCTAATTCATCCTTTTTTATATAAGGATGCTTTATATCTAAACATAAAACAAACAAATTGATCATTCTTTGAAAATTAGCTTTATCTTGACAAAGTACTTCTAGCATAAACTGCAAATAACTCATTTGAATTATTTCCACTGAAGGCATAGAATTTTTATCAACTGTTAAAATTCCAACACTACTCAAGAATATCTCACTTGATTTTACAGTTACAGGCTTGATCAATATTTTTTTATCTTTTTCCACTTCATATTCTACAGGCTCATCAAAGTAAAAGTAAGTTTTTTCTAATACTTCAATATCAAGCATAACAACCCTCACTTTTTCCAGAATCGCCTATAAGAACACTCATAAACAATTGAAATCCTGTATAAGTTTTAGAATTGCCAATTACAGACCTGCCCAAATCATATCTAGATTGGTCTAGAGAGAACACAAATCGGCCAACACCATTTACATTTACTCCATTCAAACACTCTACAATTCTTTGTACCATTAAGTCACCTCTAGATACAGGCAACCCTTGATATTCTACTAAAGCCATTTGACCTCCAAATAAAATATCAAAAGCATAAATACATGTAGAAACATATAATTCAGAAGGTTGTATATAATATTGATAACATTTAAGTATACATTTAGATTCAGGAATAGCATCTTCCACCAAATTAGTGAAAAATACATTATAATCCTCTTGAGGACCTTTCTTCCAAATCATACTCATTTTTTCATCAAATGTTAAATCTGGTTTATCTAAAGCTTCATACTCAGGATACTTCAATAATTTCCATATAATTTCATCTTGTGTAGCCAAATAAGTTAATACATTATAAGGCACAAAAGGCATTGTGCTTAAAGAATTATACACACAAACACCTCCTTACCCTAACATACTAACACAAGTTAAATAAATTGTACGAACAAAATTTATTCCTTGTTCTTCATTGACTAAATTCAATGAAATTCTAACAGGTGTTTTAGAAACAGTAATACCAGTTAACTCCAATATATTATTATTTAATGAAACAGAAATATTATCTCCAATTACCGAAGTAATAATAATATTATCTGGTTCATAAACTGTTCCATTAAGCTCTATTCCCAACTTCACAGAAATTGTTTCATATTGCCTAATTTTATTAATATCAGGAGTTAACACAACATTTGGAACACCAGTTGCAGTTTCAGTTACAATTACTAAAATCTCATCCTTTATTTCTGGATTGTCTGCTAAAGCAACTGTAACTGTTGCTGTTGCTCCTTCCTGTCCAAATATTTTAAATTTTCCTAAAACATCAACTATTATAACATCAGTATCAGAAGAAGTAAAGACAACTGGTTTATTGATTTCTTCGCCATTTAAAGAAACCTTATACTCAATCTTGCCTGTACTCTCTCTAGGTAGTTCAATCTTATCTGATAAAATATTTATTTTATAATTAAAATCACCATTATATGCCACCTGATTTACCAAATCATCATAAACGTGTATCTCATCTAAATACAAGTCTAAATATAAAACCGTTGGAACTGGTTCATCTATCCCTGTATTCAAAGCATTTTGAAACGCATTTAATTTGAAAGGCCTACCATTTAATATATAACGAGTATTTAATTTAAATAAACGTATTGTGTCACTATTAGCTTGAACATAAACCGTAGCATGATTATTAGGTGTTATAATATATGAACTAATTTGAACTTGAGGTGAGGACATGTCATAATCAACAACACAAGGTATTTGGAATAATTTACCATTTTCAGGATCAATAATTCTTAAATAGTTATTGCATCTTCTTAATGTAACATCACTAACCAACCCTTGATAGGGATTTGTGAAATCACTAATCCAATAATTATCATCGAATTTATAATATAGTCCTCTTATAACTTTTCTTTCAATATCTTGAAATAATATTTGACAATAATCCGCACCATTTTTCATAAGGGTTGTAGTTGTACCAACCACAAAATTAAGCCAAACATCTATATCGTGAAAAGTTAGAGGACCAAAATCATCCTGTTCTTCTATAACCCTTCTTGCGGAAGTGTTATCCCAGGCTTGATCCATAAAAGCTTGTTGTAATTGTCTATAATCATCATTTGGTTGAAGTGACATGCCATTATCAAGACTGTTTTGATAAAAACGTAATGCCATATTAATACTCCTTATTCAAAATATGAATCATATCAAATACAACACTCTTAACAACTTCATGGGTTATATTTATTCCTATATCTCTAAGACCTTTTATAGGTTCATAAAACCTTGGGTCTCCATATCCTCGATAAATTACATATAATCTATCAAGATATCTTATATAAGATTCCTCTGTTATTTTAGACTTGTCATCATCTATCTTTTCATAAAAGACTAAAATTTTATATATTTCATCTATTCTGTGTTGTTTTAATAGCAATCTCACCACTCCCCATATTTATTTAAAGAAGAGGTAAAATTACCATATAACAACTGATTATCAGTCATTTTTTGCTGAACTTTTTCTCTAAGCCCATCAACATAAACAACTTTTTCTTTTAGGTTCTGGGCAGGGGAATGAGTAGTGAAAGCTGAAGAAATTTGTAATTTGTTCTGTAAATAAGCAGAATTGTTTATTTCTCTATCAAACCACTCAATGACCCACAAATCAGCCAAAATACTAATTTCTAGATTATTTAAATCTATAGTAAATTCTCTAGCTGTTTCATTATAAGTAATTGGCCTAACCGTTCTTGTAAAGTTAGGTATTGCAGATAAAAGAAAACCATCTACATAAGTTTTAAAACCTTCTTGAGATTGATTCATCAATTTACCTAACTTATAATCATCTACTGTAACTAATGCTATATCAATTACAGCATCGAAGGGGGTAGCCATTTTATCCCTCCTTCTCAGGTTCAATAGGCTCTATATCCATTAACCGTTTTCCGGTCAGCTTTTCAAGACTAACAACAATATTAGCATCCACCTTCTTGCCGTAAAGAAGTCTATCTATAACCATTTCAAGAATAGTCTCTTGCTGTGTTTTAGAAGCTAGCTTATATGTTGTTTCAAATTCTCTAATATTTTTATTAAGAATATGCTTTAGTTTATCCATATCAAGCATATTATTATAAGGAACCCTTAGCCCATTTTCTTCTACAAATTCTCTGTCTTTTATATAGAAATGACCATCAGAAGAAGTATTAGGCATAGCATGAACTATTAGTCGTAAATCTTCTTCAGGAATAAATTTCTTTTCAAATTGACGTGTAAACTCATAAACTCTACCATCAGAACGTCCATTTGTAGATAATAATAAATGACCTGTACTTAAACTAACCACCTCAATATCTTTATTACGAGGTGGAATATATGTGTGTACAGGTTGAGCAACTTCATATGTAGGAACAGGAGCACTAACAGCAATAGCCTCTAAACGGCTCATCATTTCTTGCATTTGCTCCTGCATATCCTTCATCTGTTGCTTTAGAGCTTCATTTTCAGCAGCTAAATTATTAGCATTTCTATTTCGGTTGCTTACTTTCTTAATAGTATTAGCAGAACTGTCTTGAGTTTTATTATTCATGGAAGTTGCCATTTTTATTTCCTTTCTATCCCTTTGTTAGACAGAGGGGAGTAACCTCCCCTCAATCATTTTCCTCATATTTAATTTTAAATTAAGCAGTAATGGTGTAGCTACCAGCAGTAGCACCAGAGATATAATCAAAACCATAACGCTTGCTGATAGTGAAGTTGGAAGTTAGATTGGCATTATCAAAATAATCATTAGAATTTGTGATAGTGCTGCCCTCTACAACACGAAATCTTAAATAAGTCGCAACACTTATTATCTTATACTTTCATATAAGTCGAGATTATATCTTCATCTTATATATCCAATATTAATTCTGTATAATTATTTCCATCCAATAAACAATTAATACATTTTTTTATTTCTTCTTCTGAAGGTAATTTATAATTAGCTTTAATTCTAAATACTTTAAAACCTCTAGAAATTAGAAAACGATTTCTTCTGTTATCTTCTTTAACTTTATTCTTATGCCAATACCATCCATCATATTCCACGTCTATTTTTTGATTGTTGATTATCAGTAAGCAATCAAGAGATAATTTATCATAAGGAAAAGAATGTATACAATTATCTTCTCCATATATTTTCACTAATAAATTATATAGTTCTTTTTCTGGTTTGGATGAAGGTACAGTATTATTTTGATATAAAGTTTTTCTTCCTTTGGCTCGAATTTCAGGAGAAGATAAACTATATTTATACCCATATTTTTGTAAGTTTGTATTATATATTTTTTCTCTAATTTCTGGTAGTTTATTGGGGTTAGAAACTCCATATTTTTGTATAAAAGTTTGTTTTGCTTTTTCAACAACTTCAGAAACTTGAAATGGATGAGGTTTACCATATTTTTCTATATTGCTTTTTCTTATTTTTTCTTTAATTATTTCTGATTGAAAAGCATTTTCCACACCAAATTTTTCTATAATTGTTTCTGTTCTTTTATCTTTAAATTCATCAACTTTAGATGGATTATCTACCCCATATTTTTTAATACAAGTGTCTTTTCTTTTTACACTACAGCATAAAGAACACAAATCTCCAAATTCTTTGGAATGACATTTTTTATATTCTCTATAAGGACGTTCTATAATTTTACCACAAATATCACATTTTATTTTTACTTTTATATGTGAAGCTGGTAATAAATCTTCTGTTTTTACATCAAATTTATCATTATATTTTGTAAAAACATATCCTTTTTCTTCATATTTTTCTCTATTTTGTTTTGTCCACTTAGTTTTAACAGTTTCAGAAATTAACATATTTTCTCTTTCTGTGTTTATTTTGGATATATAAGAGTCATATTTTTCGATTACCATTAGCTTGTAATCTACTTCCCGGTAAGGGAATAATCGTTGAACCTTCTCTTAAAGAGATTGGATGCTAAATACCCATTGTAACAGTTACTTAGGATTTAACCATATAACCATCCTTTACATTATTTCTGCTTTCGCAACATTCATATATATTATATTGTAGTTGTAAAGGCTTTAGGGATTCAAAGCAATTAGTATGAAATACTTGCTAATTACTTAACAAGCAGGGCGTAAGTTACCCCGAACTAGCTTATCAGCAGCAGGAGATAGCACAAATAGAGTATTATCATTTAGAGCTAGACCATAATTCTGGAAATCACCAGTAGCAACCTGAGGTAGTACCATAAAGTCATAAGTGTAAGCGGTACGAATTAGGTCTAGACGAATATCATCTGCATTGGTATTAATACGATACCCAGCAGCAGAATCAGGTAGAACCTTCATTAGACCAACGGTGGTACCAGCAATAATGGGCTTCATGTTATAGTTGTAAGCACCAACAACCTGACACATCTGAATTAGACGTTCCATATCAAATACACCCTCATATTTTAGGGCAGCAGGAACATTAACACCAGTTAAACCGGCTAGAACAGAATTATAAGCCTCAACACTCATATTCTGCTCAATAGCCAGAACAGCACGGCGAGCAAATTCAGCTAAACTATCGCGGCCAGATAGAACACGATACATATCTACCTGAGCAGTAATCATATGATTGGTAATAGCGACAGTCTGGTTGCCCTTGTACTGCTTCTGACGCATAGTAGTACGCTGTGCATTACCACCATTAGAAACAGTGAATAGAGCACGGGAGGGGACTTCGAACATGGGAACGTCACCCCAGTTAATGAAGCGAATATCAGTATATAAACCAATACTATCAATAATAACAGCAGGAAGAATGGTCTCAATCATCATATCTACTACAGCAAAAGCAGCCCAACGTAGAGTGGGATTAGTGCTCATTAGCTCATAAGACATATCCTCGGGAAAACGCTGACCTGCAACACGAGAAATTTCCTGCATAAGAACCTTGTGCATTTTAGCGTCTTTTTCAGCAAAAGATACAGAGGTGTCATAAGCACCAATATTCTTTTTCTGAACCTCAGCATAATAATGACGCATATAGTCTGCAAACTGCTCGTAAGGAGTAGTATTACCAGCAGCGAATTTTACAATATCATTAGAAAGCTTATTCATTGCTTTATCCCTCCATTTATTTTTATTTTAATTAAGCTAGAGCTTCTTGAGGATTTTGAATGCACTCAAGTAGATAGCCGGGAACAAATTCCTGACCAACAGGAATAGCTTCTTCCCCAATTACTTTGAACACCACACCTGCAACACCAGTGGCGGAAGTAACAGCAATAAGCTGACCATTGGCACCAGCAGTAACATATTTGCCAGAAACAGTAGCGGGATCAGAACCCTCAGCAAAAGCAGTATTGGAAACATGGATCACATCAGTGGGCATAGGACGGAACACATTAAAGGTTTCGCCAGCCTTAGCAGAATAAGCACGAGGATCAATATAAATGTTAGCACAGGGAGTATGAGGAACTTCAGGTTCACGCACCATCCAAACATTTACAGCGGTGTTAGCAGTAGTAGGAACAGCATTAAAACAATAACCGGCATCAGCGGTTACACCAGTATTCATTTCACCTAGAGTAACTAGGTTACCATTGAAAACTTCTACTTCGGCAATAGCAGCACGATTTAGAGAATCAATGTTTTCAGAGGCAATATATTTCCCATATGCAATGGGGTTATTTAGATTCATAGCCATAATACATAATCTCCTTTACTTTTTTATAATTAGTCCCATAAGGATTTCTTTTCGGTATCAATATTGTCTACAGGAGCAGAAAAACTCCAAATGTTTTTAGAAGCCATCTTTACAGGCTGCTTACCAGCTTCAAAGCAAAATGCCTTAACTTTATTAGCCCAAGCATCAATATCTTCTAAACCACATTTTAGACCTTCATCCTTGAAAGAAGAAATCTGCTCATTGGTCATATAGCCTTTAACCTCAGAAAGAACAGATTCAACTTTTGCGGCCATCTTCTCTTTTTCAATGCCCTCCTTAAATTTACGAAGTTCTTCAAGTTCAGCATCTTTAGTCATAATAATATTATCACGATCTGCCACATCTTCAGTTAAACGCTTAATTTCAGCAGCCATTTCTTCAACAGACATTTCTTCTTTCTTTTCGTCTGCCATGTCGGCTTTTTTATCTTCTTCGTGCTTATCACAATCACAATCATCATCATCACAATCGTGATCAGCGCACTTAGCGTCCTCTTTCTCTTTCATTTCTTTGGTATCTTCACATTGAGCTTTTTCAGATTTCTCTTCTTTTACTTCTTTATCTTCACATTCTGCTTTTTTAACTTCTTCTTCAAAAAGCTCTACAGAAATAGAATTCATAGAATCTGCCAATGTAATTCCCTCCTTTGTTAATGAAAAATTATTTCTATATAACATACCATCTGTATGCTTTAATACAACAAATTTTTGTTTGTCTTTATCTTCAAAAATTTGTAATAGCTTAAAAGGTTTATTAGCTATAGCACAATTAACAGCCTCTTTTAAAGAATCCATTTTTACAGCAGAAAACTCAATTTCTGCCATCTTTTCTTTATCATTAAGACCAAGACTATCCATTATTTTATTTACTTTAGAAACAACAGCAGTTTCATTTTCTTTTTTAGCATAGCCTAAAGCAGAAGATAAACCGCCTCTATTATAAACAAGAGTATCACCATCAAAACACATTACTGGATATTTTAATTTCTCTGATGGTGCATCTTCCCATCCAGCTTCCACTTTCATATAAACAGATTTAACCAAAGAAGCTTTATTTGAAGCATCCATAATTTTATTTCTAAGCGCAGTTTTATCTACAGTTCCCCACGCTTTATTAGACATAGCCTCTTTACTCTTATTTACTTTATAAGTTACATTCTTTTTCCTATCTTCTACAAATTTTTGGAGAGTAGATTTGCTTCGTTCTGTAGCTCTATAATACTCTTTAGCTTCCTCTTCAGAAAATCTTACTGCCATCATATTAGCATCAGAACAAGAGCCATTAACATATCGCCCTAAACAAGTTAACCCATAAATATCAAAACTGTGTAAAGTATGATCATCATCTTCAACCTCCACAGTCATTTCTACGGAAGCATTTCTAAAATTCTCATCTAAAAACAATTCATTTATCTCTCCGCCATACATTTTACTAATAACCATATATGCTGATGCTTTGAGATAACCTTTATCTGTTTCTTCAAAAATTATAGATTGCTCTTTAGGAAAATACCCATAAATTTTTTCATCGTCTTTATGAGTGGTTGCATCCCCTTGTTCTATTTTAGCAACTAAAAAATTACCTAAAATACTACTGGCGCAATTACGAAGAACTTCTTCAGATATATCAAAACCATGAGAATTTGGTTTAGTGCTTAAAAAACTTGTTTTATAAACAGAAAACTTACTCTCAGGATATCCTTCTAACCATCCTGGAATCATTTCTTCCATTTTTACAGCAACATTTTTTCTCTGCAAATAAACTCACCCCTTTCATTATTTTATTCTTCTATTTCTAACTCAAACCTTTTAAGAATTTTACGGAGTTTCCTAGATTTCTTGAAATATAAACAGTCTCCATCTCTATATAATGGTATAGCTCCTGCTTGTTGTAATCTAAAAGCTAAGTCACCATCAGCAACAAAATAATCATCAAGATTAGAAGGAATCCCTAATACTACCATTTATATTTCTCCTTAATCCTTTTCAAGAATCCAGAAATGTTCTCTTATATGAGAATCGAAACTAGCACTTCCGTTATAAATTTCAATCTTGTTACAAAGTAAAATACATTGTCTTACCACTATATTATGTTTTCTAATTATCTCAAGAATATCAGCAGCAATATGTATGTCCATATTATCTATAGCTACTTTATAACAAGCATTTAATCTATTTTGATAATCAAAAACATAATCTTTAAGTTCATATAGCAGTTCTTTAACACTACTATACTTTTTATTCATAGGAGGTACATTGCCATAATTAACAGAAATATCATATCCCTGCAAACCTAAATCGGCAACAGCATCCCCAAAATAACCACTATATTGATGAGCCATACCATGATGAATTAATAACCCAGTATTATTATATGCAAAGTCTGCATCTAACACAGATTGCATTCTATCAATACGGGCAGTCATAATGAAACTTTCATCCACCATTTCCTGTAGAGCATCAATAGTAGGTTGGGTTACATTTAACACCATAACGTCTCCTTATCCTAATCCCATATCATTATCTCTGCTTCTGACCCCAGAATCAGTTAAATCCTCAGAATCTTCTCTAGGGCGTCCACCTTCATCTGTAGTATCAGAACCAGTTCTAGTATAAGTATTAATCATTGGTTGCCACTTAGAGCTAAAGTCAGACCACATGCCTTCATTTAGTAAACGCTCAAACTCCATTGGTGTATATCCCATAGCAGCAGCCCAAGCAGAAGGACCTAATACAACACCATGATCAGCCATTTTGACTAATCTATCAAATCTCTTTTCTCTTTCAAAAGCATATCCACAGCCCTCAAAATTAAACTTGAATTTATAATGCTTAGTTAATTTATTTACATAAAACTCTAAGAAATTTTGGAATTGAGGATAAACAGCTTTCATTGTATTAAATTGATCAGTAATACCAGCTTCTATCTCAGCATTACCCATTCTATCACTAGAATAAATAATTCTACTAACACCAGAACCAACACCGGCAGATGTACTTAATTGGTCAGTATACATAGATGTATTACTATCACTAAACTGATAAAATTTATTGTTCTCTGTAGGAAGAGCAGCTAATTTTACATTACCCAAACCAGCTTTAGCTTTTGCCATAAACCCGCCCAAAGTAGCAGGATCAATAGCAAATTGATTGGCTACTGTACCGCTCTTGGCATTATCAAACAATCTAATTTCACCAGCTAAAATACCATAAGCTCCAATAATATCTTTATCATATTGAAGCGAAGCTATTTCATCGTTTTTAATAGTATCTTTTAAGAACGGCGCTAAAAATGGTGTTCCATTAAAATTACTAGAATCGAATTTGAATCTTTTTATTGAGTTATATAAAATATAACATATTATAACGCTACTTATAATTTCCTTATAATCTCTTATAAGAATAGACTATATCTTTCACTATACCACTTCCACCGCCAATCGCTTGCGGTGTACTTCCTCTCGGAATAGTCGTTGAACCTTATTCATTTGGCTGCTGATTGCCTAATCTATATTGTTATAACTTATAAAGTAAATATAGCTCTCAAGGTTTCCCAGCAATTCAATATATTTAACGTGAGTTATCAATTAGCCCACGCACCATCTTCAGGTGATGTTTGTGCCCAATAAGCGAACTGTCCAGTTCTTTTATTCAATGGATTAGTAGGGCGATAATTATACCAATTTTGATTATCACCGCTAAATATCATTGAATACATTTTCTTTATGCTAGGATCAAAACCATTTATATCAACTCCGGGTTGTAAGAAATAGTTGTAATCCAAATCATAAAGCATTCCTTTTTCCCAATATCCAGTTAATAAACAATAATCTTGCGGCATTATCTGTAGAGCAAACTTCATGCCCTTATTACCCCACTTAGTCTTTCTAAACCAAGTGAAATATGTTTCTCGTTTCATTAACTGAACTACAACTTTTCTAAACTCTGATTTATAATCAAACTGATCTAAAAAACGATAAACTATAGCTTTATCTTTTTGATACAATTCAGATTCATAATCAGATTGAGTAAAAGCATTAGTACAAGTAATACATAAATCAAATGCAAGAGTATTTACATAACTATAAAGAGTTCTTTCAAATATCATATCAAAATGAGTCATAAACTCAGTATATGCCTGTAAATTCTTTTCATTAGACCTATAATCTGCTAATGCCTCCTTAATACTATCTATAGAAGGAATACGAGGGTTATTATTTAATCTCTGTAACAGTTCATTACTCATCCAAGGAGTATATAAACCAATATTATCAGCTACATAAATTGCCTCGGAAAAATCAATAACATCTTTTAATTGTTCTCTTGTTAGATGGTTCGGCAAATTTCACCCTCCTTTCCTTACCATACCAACTGAATTTTATTTAAATCATAAGAAGATTTCTGCATTTGCTTTTTCCAAACATTTTCTATTAAACTAGCAATATAATTACCATAGGCCAAAACAATAACACGGTCTTTTGTGCCAGAACGTGGTTCTCTTAAATAAACCTTGTCCATTTTTAATTCTGCTCTTAAATTAACCGCTTCTTGAATTAACAAATCAACTTCACCATAAGGAGCTAATTCATCACCTATTTCTTCTACTGACATAGTAAAATATTCACCAGAATCTTCTAATTGATCTTGTCTTTCTCCCATAGAAATAGGAAATTTTATATTATCTGTTTCTAATTGCTTCTTCAATTCTACCCAACATAGATGGTTTAATTCTGAAGTGCCAATAACAGGAATAACACAAGGAATAGCATCTGGATCGACAGTTCTCATTCTTAAGTCTCCTAGCTTGGATTCAGAAACAACTTGATATTCTAAATGATCAGTTATTGTTAAACCATGAGGATTCCAATTATCACCTCTTTCTGGTTTTGGTAATAATTCTGTCATATGGTTAAACAAAACTTCACCGCCAGATCTTTGGTCTTGAATAACATAATCTGCTTTATAGTCATATCTAAGTTCTCTAACTCTGTCATTAGCACCTATACTATCACTACCAGGCCAACTTTCAATATAATCAACATATCTTACAAACTTGTTTTTTACCCAACGTAAACTCATACACATTATAATAGTGTTGTCGTTTCGTTCCGCACCAGTAGTATTAGCAAAAGCATAGTCTGCTATTACTAATCGAATTTCATCTAATTCTTTATCTCTATTTCCTATATCTAAATTTATATATGCTTCTACTGCCGTAGGAGGTTTAAACACTCTTTCTATAACTTGATTTTGCTTAAAAGATTTTATGGTAAAGAAAGCATCTTCTGCTTCGCCCACCATCTCGTTTAAATCCTCCATTCTGAACAATTAACAAATAATTTTGTTATCTATATATTACTATATAGTTTAGACTATATCTTAATCTTATACAAGATCCGCACCACTTCCACTTTTTAGTGTACTAATAGTCGTTGAACCTTTCTATAAAATAGACTTGGCTGCTGATTTTCTAAAATATTTTAGCTATTACCACTAGGTGTAAAATATTATAAAGACTTTCCAGCAATTCAATGCGTAGAGATTATATATCACTATATAACCAGACTTCATTTTATCTAATTCATTACCAGACTGACCATTTCTATAGTCACCCCAAGTTTTAAAACCATTTTTTATAGCAGTAAATATATCCATTGCAAAAACATTACATGAAGCATGATTATCAGTAAAATGCCTCTTAAATACTGTTTTAAATGCTCTATAAAACCATTCATAACGAAAACGAGCAGAAGTAATATAAATATGTTGACATTCTTCCTGCCACCTAGGATTGTCTCCATAAGTGGTATAGTTTAAATATTTTGCTTGTCTAGGATGTGCCATCTTTTCAAAAACAGCATCAATTAATGATTTTTTTAATAATCGACATTCTTCATAAACTAATAAAGTGGCTCTAGCACCACGGCTAGATTCCTGACAAGGTAAAATTCTAATTGAAGAACCATTTAATTTATTATCAATAACAAAGCCATCATCTGGCCTTCGAATAACTATATATTCTTTATTAAAAAGATCTAATAAATACGGCGATAACTTTTTAATCAACTCATCTTTGATTTTATTTTCAGCCATTCTGTTAGCCTGTGGAATAGTAGAAGCTGTAATAACTACTTCTGAATATGGATATAACATAAATTTTACTACAGCACCCAATGCAACTAAGAAACTTTTAGAAGTACCTCTTGAACAAATAGCAAAAAATACATCTGAAACTCCCATTAAATAAATCATAATTTGTTGAACGGGTCTTAACTTTATGCGCAATACCATATCAACATATATATGCCAATTTCTTCTAAATAAAGTAATCCACTCAATTGCATTTCTTTCAGCAATAGGAGACTTCATTACAGAAGATTTTAATTCACTGGTCATTACATCAGCATTTACTTTTGCTCTTCTTATTGCATTTGCTCTATTTAATTTAGCGGGCATCTTTAGGTATATCAGGATACTCACGAGTGCCAGCTACAAGATTCTTAACTGTTCTCATAAGATCCTCCCAAACTCCTGTAATTTTACTAAAATCTTTATATTTATTTAAATCTTCACATTCAGCAGGTTTTACATTTTCTATCATCCAGGCCATGCGCTCTACATATTTTTCTTCTTCAGAAACATTATTACTTTGAAAGTCATTAAGTTTTAACAAATTTAATTGTTTACTTAAACTATCTTGAGCACGACTGATTTCTTGGCCATCACCGCTTTCATTTGCTCTTCTTAATCTTAGCTCACATCGACATAAATCCCTATATCTATTTTCCAGATTTGCGTTTATTTCACCCAAATCCTTTGTATATTGACGATATTCTTTATTAAGAAAATCATAAGCCTCAATATCTGCTCTGCCGTTTGCATCAACATATTTTCCCCAAATTCCTTGTTGGCTAATTAAATTAAAATCTCTGCTTCTTTCTACTTCACTAAAATCTTTATATCGTTCATCATAAAGAACATCAATCATAGTGTCAGAATCATAAAACCCTTCTCTTGAATGAGTTTCATCTTTAGCAAATAATTCTAAATAAACACTAAAAGGACTTGGAGCAGGGCCTTTTTTGTTGGCTATATGTTCATCAACTTTTACTTCTGCTAATTGCCATAAGTCATAATAAAAAGGAATGTCCATTTTTGCCAATAGCAACCAAACAGAAGCAGCTTTAGATTTGGTTCGTTCATAATATAAATTGTAAAGCTTCATACAACAAGCTCTACAAAGAGAAGAATAATTAGCGTTTAAATTTGTCCCAATTTCTCCTAGATAAAAGTAATTGATTCTACCTTTAGGTCTGTGACACATATTACACATTCTATGATCTTTAGTCATATGTAATATTTTATCAGCCAATTCTTCTTTATGATTATATACTTCAAATATATCCTTTGATTTCCTCATAATACTCCTTTGTTGCCCATAATAAAAATATAGAGAGGCCACGCACTAAGCGCAACCTCTCTATATGCAAGATAGTATCTTTTCAGACTTATCTTGAGATATGGGCAATGCCCTGGATCACCTCTTTTATTGTTTTCTCGAATATTTTCCGAAACTCAAAATAAGAAATGATCCTCCTTTCATGATATCCGTGACTTAACCCAGATAATAATTTCTATCCCATGTGTGACCTTCTTTAGAATCATACATGGCAAAATAAGCACTTGGCCTTGCTGCTCTTCTTAACTTTTTAGCATATGTATCAACACCACAAATGCTTCCTATTCTATAAACCATTCTATCTCCAACATCTGCTATTCCTATTGCTTTACTTTCAGGTCTGTGATAATGTCCAGCATAAATTTCATCAATATCAAGATTATACAAATTAGAAAAATATTCTATTGTAGTTTCTAAATTTGAATCTTCTCCATGCTCAAACATAACATTTGTACCCTGAATATTTACAACAGAAACATCAGTATAAGGATCTATTGTAATGAAACCAGAAGTATTACTAAAACGAAGTTCCATAAATTTAACAACCAATTTTGCTAAATTTTCTTCTTCAAATCTGGGTTTACTTCCTAACAATGCTAATGTGTCATGGTTACCACCAATCACAGTAACATGAATTGGTAAATATAATCTTTTATATAGTTCAGATATCCATTGACATAAAAATTCGCTTGTTTTTATTACTGTATCAATAACAGGTTCTTTTAGTTTGGTTAGACTAGACATTCTTAAAACATTTTCAAAAATGTCTCCACAAATAACAACTCTTAAATCTTCACAATCTATGAAATCAATATCTGCTTCTAATTGTCCAATCAATCTCCACAATCTATTTTGCATTATAGAAAAATCATATTTATTAACAACTTCTCCATACAAACCTTTTATTTCATAAACTGAACCAGCATGTAAATCTGAAATACATAAAAGCCCTGTTTTATTTGTTTTATCAGGATTAAATTTTATATACTTGATTTCTATTGGTTCTAAAGAAAGAATAGCTTCTCTGATTTTCTCATTAAACAGTTCATTTCTAGCTACAAATCTATAATACTCTTGAGCTTCAGCATTTACAGTTTGTAACTTCTTTCTCTCTTTAACAAGTTCGTCTTTTGCTCTATTTATAGATTGAAGTCTGTTATCATCATTTAACATCTTTCTTTCTTCTAAGTCTAATTTGTTCATAAACCTGCGAAAAAATAAAGAACACCGTCTTAAACTTTCTTCTCCATAAATATGTTCACCAATTATTTCTTTTTCCCAATCTTGTAAACTAATGTTATGTAAATCAAGTTGTTCATTAACTCGTTCTACATAAGAAAGAAAATTTTCATCTTTTTCTCTTTGTAGCATTATTCACCTTCTATAGGGAAATCCCCTAATATAATTAACAATTTTATCCATAAATTTCTATAAAATCTTGAATACTTCCTATCATAGGGGCAGATACATTTGTAACACCCTGAGAAACTTTCTTTTCTCTCATTTTATTCCTATGATCAATAGTTCCGCATTCTTTGCTGCAACAAATTTGATTTACCACCACAGGCTTAAATCTTTTCCCACATATTGGACAAATCTTATCTTCTGGATTTAAATTATGTTTTAAATTTTCTACCATGATATCGCCAAAGCAAGACCATAATATTTTTTTTATAGAATTAGGTTTTATAGAATATAAATAAAACACTAAAGAGTTAACAACATAATTTATATCTTGACCAGATTCAGATAAAATTTTTTCTCTGATTTGTTGATACATAAACATATCCTCTTGACGAACATGCTTTTCATCAAGAGTGTTAAACAAATATTGATGTGTATTCCAAAAATTATAGCTTTTAATTACTTTACTTTCTTCAGACAAAGAGAATTCACTGTTAAAATTCATAAGCATTCTATAATCAAACTTTGATATAGATTTATTAAAATTTATTCTAGAGGAAGGTATGTTTTTCATAATCCTATTCATAACAGAATTGTTAACAGGCTCTATTTGTTTTTCTGTTTTATCTTTGGCATACTTAAAGAAAGCAGGTAATTTTCCTTTTGTATAATTTTTTATAAGCTTATCTATTTCTTTAGGACGAACTGGTTTATATAATGTTTTTGCATAATCACATTTATACCCTCGGTTTCCCGATATTTTTTAGGGGATTAGACTATATCTTCAACTTATAATTATAAGTGGCTGGCTTTTCGCCTATAAGGCTACTCCATAATGGATAGTCGTTTAACCTTCCCTCAAAGGGCTTGGAATAGGATTAGCATATTATTTTTATAACTTAGCTTTCCCCATATTAACCAGCTTTTACATATACATCACTGTATAAGGTGACCGATTCTCAATCACAAAATTATTTTCCATGCAAAGCCATTTTATAACTTTTAAATGTTCTTCATCTATTTCTTTTCCGCTATTCCAAATCTTACTAATTTGATTTGAATAAATTCCTATATTTCCACCCGTATAAGCAGCAGCCATGCCCTTATACATAGCTTCATTATTTAATTCTTGTCCCTCTGCTTTTTTCATTTCATAAGTCAAAGGAACTATGTCTTGCATATTTCTTTTAGCTACTTTAGTAAGAAGTTTATCTCTAACTACTAAAAGTTTATCCCCGTCGCATAGATGGTAGATCCTGACCATATCATAACCATGCGGTTTCCCGTTTAGGTCCAGTGCGCTTCAAAACTATTATAGTTTTTACTCTACTCAGTTATTCAAACAATAATCTAAAAGACTTGTTCTATCTTTTCGATGGTCGATACAGATACTTAAAAAGTATCATCGGGGTTGTTCTCACTTTCCCCGAGTTCACACTGTTTTATATCCTATGATTTCTCTATAGGTTCGACTGCGACTAATCAATCGAATTGTAACATTTTTGATGTAAGAGCCTTACAACTAGTATAAATACATTTAGTTTCACCAAACCATTTATCTAATTCTTCATTTCTTTTATTAATCATTATAGGCCATTCTCGATATAAATGAGGACTTCTTAAACAAGCCAATTCATCTTCATCTCGAAACAGCGTAGTACAAACTTCTTTTTCTTTTAATAAACCATTTGGGTTATCAATCCCTAGAAACAAATACTCACAAACAGCATAAAAATCAGGAACTACAAAAGTATAATATCCATTTATTCTTAATCTTCCAGCTTTAGCTTGTTTTACTAAACTCTTTTTTGTTTGTCTTAAAATATCTCTACAATAATTATCTCTAAACAATTCTGGATAAATCATTAAAGCTTGTTGAAACCAACTTGGATTTTGATTATATGGCGTAGCTCCTAATAATCTCATTGTTGTTGAAAAATCATTGCCAATACTGTTAATTTCTTTAGTTGTTGCTTTTGTAAGTCTTTTAATTTCTTCATTACTCATATCACTGAGTGTTTGAAGCATTTGATAATTTATCCGGCCTTTAGGAATATAATCTTCTTCTATATTGCAATAGCTTACTTCACAATGATTTTCTTTAAATTTTTGTTTGTATTCATTCCAATTTTTAAAATATTTCCAAAGCTTAAATTGACTTTTAAATAAAATATATTCAATTCCTTCTTCAAGAATATCATGTTTGGTTCCATAGATATCTTTAACTATTGCTTTTCCATTAACGCATTTTTCCCTAATAAACTTATCAAAAGGAAATTGAACAATTAAACCTTTAATGAATGGAGCACGTAACATTCTAGTTTTTCCATGCAACATCATTCCACATCCATCTGTATGAGGAATAAGTGTTTTACTCCATTCTCGTTTTATTTCATAAGTTACATCATCAATATGATCATTCTTTCCTTCTACTTCAGTCTCAAAATCTTCAACTACTATAGCTTTATCAATATCAAAATCTTCCCATACATCTGTAGCAGAATTATTTAAAGCGAGATAAGCTAGAAACTTCCTTAATACCCTCGATTTCTCGATACTTTAACGCTGAATTAACAGCGGGAGTAGACTATATCATTATCCTGTTTTCAGGATATGTGGTGCTTCGCAATTAAGAATTTCACTTAAAAGCTACTCCCTTCCGGGATAGTCGTTGCACCTGACTATTTTATCAGGAACAGAATTAGCATACCATTTTCTGGGTTAGCTTTCCTCTGTATTCACCACATTTTTCAATATACATTACTGCATAAAGGAACCAAAATTGATTCGGATTTATCCCGCCCTGTTTATTTATATCTTCAATACTTAATCCGCACATCAGTTTAGGACGAATAGCAATATAATCTTTTTCCCTAATAAATACTGCTCTTTTTGTTCTTATTTGTCCCGCTGAAGCAGTAAGAAAGACATATTTGTCTCCATGATGTTCAAAACCATGTTTTACTATATCTTCAAACACCTGAAAGAAAAACACGTTGACAATCAAAATTTTATCTGTTAAACTATTAGTCTCTAAATTTAATGCTCTGGTCAATGAGCTTTCAAACAATGAAACTATTGCTTTGTCTTTTAAAGCATCATCATTGATTTTTCTGGTTTCTTTTTTCTCAAGATGAAGATTTAATAATTCTATCATCTTTTCTTTCTTTTTAGCAATAACTCGATTTATCATTGCTTTGCGCCATTTACATTCATCTGCTTTTTTTCTGAGTTTATACAGTTTAAGCATTTGATTATGTAAATATTGCTCTTCATCAGTGTAAAAAGCATCTGTTGCCACACTATAAAGATGCACTTGTTTTGTTAAACTCATTTATCAACCTTTCAGTTAAGAACAAACAAATCTACAAAAATCATCAAAATAATTATTCTTCTTTAACCACTCAATAGGACGAAACCCTTCCTTCTTAGACTGCTGATAAAAATTAATATTGATTACTTTTTCAAACTCAATATACTTTTGATGCCAAATATTTGCGGCTTGATATCTTCCACCATTTTCCTTAATAAGTCTCCCCATGGCACTAAATAAATCTTTTGAAGTAAAAACTGGATTTAATTTATCATATTTATTTTCGCTGTCTTTATATTCTCCATTTTTTCTGATAGAAGGAAGAACTTCATGGGTGACCCAGCGTTTAAATTCTTTTGCTTGAGGAAGCTTAGAAGAGAAAATTAAAGAATAAACTCCTGCTTCGTTTATGATTGACATTTTTTGTTTTCCTCCAAGGGTGTCGTGATTTACGACCCCCTTATCTTCCGCATCAACATGTACTCGCAAAGCATCTCTAGTATTTTTATATCCAAGAATTTGTGCCACGTCTTTAGCAATAAACCATGGTTCTCCATTATTCATCACTATTCTCACGTTCTTTTTTTCTAAATAAATAGCGTCTATAATGTTCATTTTCTTCCTCCTTTTCATCAGTTTTTTGAATTTTTTCTTTCTTTTCTAAGATTGGAATCTTGTATTTATTATAACTCATTTCAAACCATATCATCACCTCACCTCCTATGGTTTCTTAGTTTTTTCTTGATTATATCACTTTTTGTTCCTTTTGTCAACTATAAATTTTTAGCGCCTTTAATGTATATATTATATATAATATATATAATATAATATATATAATATT
>ERZ772821.81-NODE-81-length-95105-cov-239.965871_pt1 | contig 95105 bp, 84 predicted proteins | sample MGYA00580859_ERZ772821 | MGnify/ENA primary metagenome ERZ772821 (study PRJEB29015, sample SAMEA2737674) | human gut metagenome | biome: human gut; feature: human-associated habitat; material: faeces | place: China | collected 2012 ...
GTATTGGCTTCTTCCAACTTACCTTTATTAACATTATCGTTAGTAAGATATTTAGATGTAGTAATATTATTAACTTGGTCTATAACAGCAGCAACTTCATTACTAGCTTGATTTAACAAGTCAGTAAGTCTAGCTTTCTCAGAAGAATCAAGTACTCCATCTTCAATAAACTCATTAAACTTATTATTAATACCAGGAATTGTTATATTATTAATAGTATTAATCTTCTCATTTACTACATCAATAGCGTTATTTAATTCAGTTGGACCAACGTAACGAACTTTCTTTTTCCAATTAGTTTCATCAAAGTTTGTATTCTTAGAAACAGCAGTAAGCATATCTCCTTTATAATACTTAACACTATTAATAGTAGCATCTTCAGGAAGAATCCAAAGGTCGCGTTCTTTATAACCTTTACTTATAACGCCAGTTCCAGCTTTAGCATCGACATAAGAATCTACAAATATAGAAGATTTACCATCTATAGTATCGAATACATCTTTAGGAATATCCATTTGTTCCCAAGCACTACCATTCCAATAATTAGTAGTACCATTACTAGTATTATACCAAATGTCACCTTCATGAGAAGCTTTATCTGTCCAATCAGTACTAGGGTCATCTACTTGATACCAAGTTTCAGCTTTACCATCAAGCTGACCTTTAATACCAGCAAGTTCTTCATTTATAGCATTCTTAAAATCATTTAAAGCTTTATCGTCAGATTTAACCCAATCAGTTCCATTATAAACCCAAGTTTCAGTTTTATCGCCAACTCGTTTAATCCATAAATCTCCTTTATCAAAAGGTTCAGTTGGAGTAGTATCAGAATAAAATATACGACGTTTGCTATCAGCTAAGTCTCCAGCAGCTCCAGCTTTATCATCTGCGGCTTTAGCAGCTTTCATAGCTTTATCAAAGTCTGCATCTTTTATTTGTATCCAAGTAGTACCAGTCCAACGATAAGAATGATTGTTTTTAATATCATAAAATATATCACCAATATGTTCTGAACGAAGTTCATCAGTATTCCAAGTATTAGCAGGAGCATTATATATAGTAGGTTCATAACCGTAATACCAAACAACAATACTTTGGTCTTTTTGTTGTTTAACTTCATCAACAAGATTACTAAACTTAGTTTCGTATTCATTAGTCCACTTTTGAATAGTAGCAATAGTTTCAGAATAACGAGAAGCTAAAACCCAATCATTAGCATTGAAAGAAGTTTTATTATCTGCAACAGCTCTAGCTATATCATTATTGAACTTTCCTTCAAGAGTAGCATTAACCCACATATCACCAACTTGATAATTAGTAGGTTTAGTCTCACCATAGAAGACTTTCATTTTACCATCAGCTGTAATTTGAGCTCTATTAGCAGCATCAAGTGCAGAAACAATATCGTTATCCTTAATACGATTCCAACGATAAGGATTAACATCATCATTGTATTTTGTAAAACGATAAGCATAACCGGTAGTTTGGTCATAATACAAATCGCCTATATGTATTTTCTTTAATTCACTAGTATTCCAATCTACAGCAGGAAGATTATCAAGAGTAGGTACACCTTCATAAAACCAAGTTTCAATAGCACCATCAGTTTGCTTTTGAAGGTCTTTAATTACTTGGGAATTATTAATAAGATTATTTACAGTTTCTTCATCAACTCCACCATTTTCTTTAATATATTGGTCAAGGTCTTTATCTCCAATACTAGAACCTATTTCAAGATTAGCTTTAATATTAATCTTACCGTTCTTATATTTAATATAAGTTTTAGGATTCTCACCTTTATCTCCAATATACATATCACCATATACATTGAAGAAAGCTTTACCATTATAAACACCAAATTCTACATACTCTTTATTAAGTAAAGTATAATAATTTACTCCAGCATAAAGAGTAATACTAGGAGCATAATTATCAACAGCATTAAGAACTAAAGCTGTTTGACGTTGAGTATCATTTAATCTATGTCCTAATTGATTAAGAACATCTCCTGGAGCAGGAGCATCAGAACCAGAGTCAAAATCAATTTGACTTAAATCAACATAATGATATTTCTTACCATCAATATCTACAGTATCAGAACTAACATTAACTACAAGTCTCCAAAGATAACTATTTTCTACTTTATGATAAGTACCTTTCTTAACATTGAAAGTTTTAGCTTGAGCTTGGTCACCAACTTTCCATTTATTATCTATTTCTTCACCATCTTGTTCACCAAGAAAATAACAACGATAAACTTCTTGATTAAGAGTTTCATTTACAAGATTACCTTCTGCATCTTCTACTTTAGAAATACTCCAAACATCAGTGTTCTCGTCATGCTTAAATACTGGAGCATCTATCCTAATTCTATCTACATAAGTAACTTTAATACTACCGGCAGGAGAAATAACTAACTTACCACCAATAGTATCAACATTAAGTATTTGAAGAGTTTCAAATATAGCTTTAAGACGAACATAAAGATAATCTGTCGTAAGATGAGTTCTACCAGTTTGGTCTACAGACCAAGTACCTCCTGTATAAGCAGTAGGTTTACCAATAGTTAATCCATTAAGAAAATCATATATTCCATTAATAACTTCATCGTTTAATTTCTTAGGATAAAGAGAATCACTCTTTAATGCAGAATAAACATTAGTATTACTAGGAACTTTATTACTAGTAGTAGTTATAATATCAACACCTTTACTATAACCACCACCAATAACACCATTATCAAGACGAGAAATAATATCTTGATTAAGTTGAGCTTGAGAAAGTTTATATGCGTAATCCCACCAATTAGTTGTAGATTCAAATAGTCCATCGTTAACAATCTTATAAATCTCACTAATTGTAGGTTTACGAGTACCATCAATCTCTTGAATAGTTGCAGAAGCACTAATAGTTTCCTGGATTTCATTAATATCAGGAGTTACTGTAGTAGCTTTAACTACAACTTCTGTAGACTCTTGAGAAGGACTATTTGCGTCTATCTCATTAATAGCAGGAATTTTACTCATATTATTATTAATTATATTAGTAAAAGGAGGAGGACTTTCATGTCAAAATACTTTAGTAACTTAAACATCAATCAGATTAATAATTTAGTTATATATGCCTCCTCCTTTATTTGTATTTTAGCTTATCAAACTTTGATATGAACATTGTCATATAACCACTTTATTTAGCTTCTAAGTATACTTGATATACGTCCGTTATTAGTTAATCATAAACTAACTGAAAGTCGCTTAAAACGTAAATTTCAAAGAAATAAAAATCTTAAATAACATTTTAACGTCTGCATTATATGTAAAACCCCCAAGACTAATCTCTAGCCTTGAGGGTCACGGACACACATCTAGCATCGCAAGAAGCAAGGGTATTTATAGTTGAATAATACCAGCAGCTCTAAGTTGATTAAGTAGAGTGTTGACAACGCCAGCAAGACTTGCAGCAGTTGCAGTTTCAGTATCAACATTTACTATGTTTGTAATAGCTTTAACTCCACCAAGAGTTGTCTTAGTAGCAGCAGGTAATGTGTAATTTTGCAGATTAGCTAATTTATTCTTTTCTGCTGTAGTATAATCATTACTAGATAATTGTTTACCTTCAACTTTGTCTACTTTATTATTTAATTCACTGGTAAAATCCTTTAAAGTAAATTCTTTTCCCTTAGTAACCTCTCCATCTTTACTTATAGTATATTTAACTGCATGACCTTCATCTGTTATAATAAAAGCATTACCTCCATTAGCAGGAAGCCAACTTGCTGTACCATAAGCATGATTAATATTAGTAAAAAATGTACGTTGAGTGTCACCAAGTTTAGCAATATTAGCAGCTTTAGTTTCCTCGTCAACACCTACACCAAGTTCAATAATTTCATTAGTATTAATAAAATCATCAACTCTAGTTTCTAAACTACTAATATCAGTTTTTGCAGTACCAAGCTCTGTAGTTGTATCATTAAGTTTAGCTTCTATTTTACTAATATCAGCTTCATAATCTTGATTAAGAGCTTCTTTAAGAGTATTCTTATTATCAACAGAAAGACCTAAACCATCAATGGCTTTATTTATTTTTACCTTATCCATATCAATTTATTTTATTATCAATATTCTTATAATCATAACCAAACCTAGATAAGATTGGTTTAATAATCCAAGTCCAACTTACAGGAGCAAGTATAGAACTATTTACAATAAGTTTTATATCAACACCAATGGCATAATATATAACACTAACAATTACTATACTAAAAAGCAACGTAAGTTTTTTAATTGTTCTAGTTACATTACCATGACAAATATAAATAAGTACAGTAACTAGTAAATAAGTTAAAACATTAACTACTATACAATAAGTAAAATCAAAACTATTTATTACTTGTTGTATTATTTGATTTATCGTCTCCATTATCATTATCTTTAATTGCTGCAAATATAGTTTTTTATTAGCAATATTAGCAGTAACTATATATTAATTAACACAATTAAATCAGCTAATATTTATATTAATACTAGCTGCTTCAAATTATTAATGTTATCGACAATTATACCAATCAACTTGAATACCTTTACGACACATGTCTGCATACCAACGATTAAAAGCTATTCCATCATAACCATCAACATCATCTATTACATCTTTTACATATAGACACAAATGTAATCCATCAGGAACACTACTACCTAAGTAATCAGCTTTACAATGATTATTAAGATTAATAAAATAATGAATAGTACATTAACTAGTATTTTGTACGTTGCAAAGATAAACATAAACTTCATTATACACAAAAAGATGATAATCGGATTTTGTTCCAATTATCATCTTAATTAATTGTATTACTACTATGATACTTATTTTCTATTTAAACGAAAATAGGCTCAACATCCTTATTAAGGAGTGTAGCTTCAGAAGTAGAAAGTCTAAAAGCTCTAGAACTTTCATAATAATCATTACTCATTTTAAGCAAATGTCTAATAGCTTGAACAATTCTATTTAGAATAAAGGCTATAGTACTAATTGTAAATCCAGCATGAACCATTTGTTCAACAACAAGACATCTAGTCAATACAACATTTTCTTCTCTGGATTTTCCTACTACATCTTCTCTTGTAATAGACTTTGCTCCATCAATTCTAGTAACAGTACAACAACTAATAACATTGTCTATTACTCTCCAAATTAATTCTTCTTTTTTGTTCATAAGCAAGTCTTTAGCATTTAACTGCTTATTCTTCATCTTCTTTAGTTTTAAAAGTTACTTCTCCAAATTTATTAGCTATTTGTTTATTTACATAGTTAATATAAAGATTAGCTCTCTTAGTATTACCTAAAGTATGAGCAGCACAAGCAGCTTGGAATATATTCCAACAGTTAAACATTATACTACCATCACCTTTACAACCATAAGAACAATCATTAAGAATTGCTTCACCTGATTGACTAATGACAGTAAGTAATTTTATATATGTATCTTCCCATTCTTTAGGAATAGAAAGAACAATCATTTCTTCATCGGTCATAACAATCTAACTTTATTATTAAACTTAGCAATATCAAATCCTTCAATTTTGTCAGAGTTATTAAGTACTGCTTTATACATACTAATAGTAGTAAGTTTAAGTACTTTATCTCTATTAACTATAAAACCTTGAGCAGCTAGATACTCAAGAGTTTTAACAACTCCTTCCTCTAACTTCTCAAGGTTATCTATAGTGTTATTATTGTCTATCATAAGAACATCTTATTAAGAATTAAACACTTTGTTATTTATATATATAGAATATTCATTAGTAAGAATAAGTAATTTATTACTTATTTGACTAATTCTATTTATAGAATCTTGACCATCATAAATGATAGCAAGACATTCATTAGTTACAGCATCAATCCACTCTTCTTTTAGTTTAGTAGCTATACAAATTCCATCCAATTCATAGGCAGAGAAAACATTATAAAGTTTATAATACTCAGTACTAATTACTTTGAATAAGTTTTGTTTTATCAATACCTTATTCTGTTCAATATTGTTATGAATAATAATTTCATGACAAGTATTACCAACAGCCCATTTAAAACTATCAAAGGCAGTACAAATAGCATTCTTTACTTTATTTCGTTCTTTAGTCTCAGCATCTTGAAAAGCTTTGTCTAGGACACCATTAAGTTTAACTACGTTTTCGCTTACTTGCTTTATAGCAGCAGCCATTTCAACGATAGGTCTATTTCGGTCTTTAGCTTTAAACAAATCAACAAGCTTAATAATAAGAGTATAAGCAAGATAAACTCCACTACTAATAAGCACTGTAATATAAGAAGTATCTTTTATAGATTCAGCTATTATATCATTGATTTGATTAAATTCTTCCATAACAAAAATAAAAAGGAGAACCTCCCCGTAGAAGATGGATAGGTTCTCCTTGAATAACTAATACCTATTAAAATGCAAGAATAGTATCAAGCAGACCAGTAAGTGTATCATTGTCTGTAGGAACAACAATAGCTAGCTCTTGAATAGGAGCTTCGTCACGAGTACAACCATACTTTCTTGGATACTTGAATTGAATTGAATACATTTTATATGTTGTATCTTCTACTTCCATAGGATAACCAGGATAAATAGAAGCACCATCACGATATACATTAGAGAAACCACGATTCTGAGCACAGAAAGAAGCAAGGTTTTTTACATAAGCGGCATCAAGTGTTGGAGCAACAGCAGCAGTAATAGTAACTTTAGTACCAACCAAATCATCACCGGCAATAAGATTCCAACCTTGATAATTCTTCTCAGCTTTAATAGTAATTTTAGCTTCAGCTATAGTTACTTTAAGACCATCAAGTTGCTCATTACCAGCTTCAATCATATTAGTGAACTGGTCACCAAGCGACTTAGCCATAGCAGCAGCAGTAGTCTTATGTGAGCCATTATCAGTAACAGTCCAAGAATAACGCTCGTGTTTCTCTGTACCAAGCTTAATAAGTTGAAGAGTATAATCCTTACCAGCAACAGGCTCAGGAATAGTAATATCTGCTTTAAACTTAACACCTACTTGAGGAGTAGAAGTTGTAACACGTGCAGAAGTAAAATCAATAGGAATTACAACTGCTTGACTATTAGGACGACCATAAGCAATACTAAAATCAGCAGCAGGAGCAGTAGCAAGCCACTTAGAATCATCATCATTCTCCCACATACCAATAGTACCAGCAGCTACATTGGTCAAGTCATGTGGTTTACCAGTAGCGGCAAGAACTGCTGTACTAGTACAAATAAAGAGTTGTCTCATTATTATTTAAATTATAAGTTATACAATATTAACGAGGAGCAGGTTCATAACCTTCATCCCTAGAATTATTACGGACATTTTCACGTTGTTGTTGTTGTTGAGCGCCTTGAGCAGCAACAAGACCACCATTAAGTGCAGTACGATATAAATCTACAGCATGTTTAACAATATCAACGTGCATACTTTCTGGAAGTTCGCAATCAACATCTTCACCACCAAGGTCTTCATTAAACTTAACAATACCAGGCTTACCAATATAAGACAAACGAATTTCATTTACTTTAAGACCATCACCAAAAGTATAGCTTTCAGGAGTACTCTTAGTAGAAGCATCAGGTTTATCAATATAAAGTTCTATGTTAGTATCATGAACTGTAGCTACAGGACTTCTAAGACTAGGAGCCATTATAAAATCATTAACTACATCAGCAAGGTATTGGTCATCAATAAGACGAATTGGGAAAATGTTAGTATTGAAATTTCCACTACCTAAAGTCTTAACATAATCAATGCTTAAATCTACAAGGAAGAAATAATCAATCTTCTTAGGTCTACCTGCATCAGCGCTACCAGGAGTAGCATATACATTATCGCCCTTTTTAATTTTGGTATCTTTAGCTTCGCTAGCAATACCAAAATTTTCAAGAGGAAGTATATAACTTGCAATATAGTTAGTCTTTGGAGTAGGAAGTGTGACTTTACCTTTCCATACTTTATAAAGACTTTTAAGAGCATTAACTTGATTAAGCTTTGAGTTATCAGTGATTACTCTATCACTGGTAGTACCAATGTTTTGAGCAATCACTTGATTTACAGTGTCAGAAATGGAGTTGTTCAGCAACAAGTCTATCTGTGAAGGCAATATTGCTCTCACATTCTGCATACCCATTTGTTGAGCATAGTTTCTGAACATTTGATGCATTTCAGCAGTAGTCATATCTTTATCAATTAAAAGAGTTTCAATTTGTTTTCCAATTTATTTTTTAGTCCGTTATTGTCAGGGTTCTTAAAGAATGCAATAGCATCATTAATATTAGCACCAACAAACAGACCATCAGGAGTATTGATTTGTTGATTATACTCTGAACGAACAAGTTCACCTCTAGTAATAAGAATTTCGATAAATGCTTTATCTAGAAGATTCTTGTCAGTAACTATAGAATTAAACTTCTTAGGGTCTTCAGTAGCGAACTTCATAAGGTCATCAACTTGTTCAAGAGCAGTCTTATTAAGACCATCAGAAATGTTAAGACCATTAGTTCTACAATACTGAATATAAGCAGCACTAACTTTACTAGGTGAAGATTGAAGTTCAACAAGACGTTCAATAGCCTTCTTACGTTCAACAATAAGCTTAACCTTACGATTCTCTTCTTTAGCAACGTCTTTAATAAAGAAACGAAGAGTAGCATTACTATTAATAAACGCTTCATCTTTAGCTACATCAGGATAGTTAAGACAATGACGCCAAATAATATATTCCTCTACGTTATCAGGCATACCATACTGGTACTTAGTTTGCTCAAGACGAGTAATAGCTTCATCACGTTTAATCGCAGCTTTATAAAGCTCTGCTTCATTAGAGCGGTCTACCTTTTCATAAGCTGCAAGAATTTTATCTTCCTCAGCTTTAACAGTGAGATAGTCTCTTTTATGATTATAATGGAAAGAAATATTAAGTTCCTTATCTCCATCATTAACATCAAAGAAAATATTATTAAGATAACCTTTAACTCTAGTAACGAAGTCTGGATGATTAGCAGCAACACCAATAATCTCTGGATAATAAGCAGCTAGCTCACCTTTATCACTCATAAGAATACGTACAGACTTAACAGAAGAACCTATAGTAGCTTTAGGCTTACCAAGAGCTTGCATATTAATTCTACGATAAGCAGAATAATTACGAACAGAAGAAATAACTACAGTCTTCTTTTCAAAATATGGAGCTTCAAGTTCTGCTTCAAGAGCAGCCTTTTCTTTAGCTTCTAATTCAGCTTGTGTCTGGTTTGCTGAAGAATTTGAACCTTCAGCAGGAGTATTATTATTTCCACTATTTGCAGGACTTCCTTTTGGAATTTCAATTTTAATATCAGTCATAGCAATCAAATTTTAAAATGTTAGAGTACACACTTGAGTTGGAAGAACTTAGTGTTACGGTCAACTTGAAGACCATAAGAATCCTTAACCTCATAACGAGATACGTCAATGTCTGTAGACAGAGTATTAGCAGGGAAACCACCCCATGATGCAGGAATTGGAGTAAGACCCTTAACAACTCCAGCAATATGCTCTTGACCCTTCATACGTACCTTACGAATATTATTGTGACCATCATAAGAAGATGTATCAAGCATAAATGCTTGGTGAGAAGTCATTGGAAGACCAGTACGAGGATGGATATAACCATTGTCACGAGCATTGTCTGCAAAAGTACCACGGTCAAGGAAACCAAGATGCTTAAGAGTAATCATATGACCATCAACAGTCTTATACTGACGGAAGTAATTACCATAAGAAAGACCACTCTTAGATTCACTAATCATCTTGTCACCAAGAGGAGTAACAAAACCATTATCACGAGCATCATTCTTAACAGCACGGTCAAAGTCTTCAACGAAACCCTTACCACAAGCAAGAACTACATCCATATTACCGGTATCAGTATTGCGGTCAAGAATATCACCGATAGTACGATTCAACTTATTAAGAGTAAGTTCCTCTCCATAAGTATCGTAGTTACTTTCACGACAAATCTGTTGCATACCAGCAGTATGTGGAATAGGCTGACCATTGTCTTCATCAATAAGAGTAATCTCACCGTTTACAGTCTTATTATATTCTGCAAACCAAAGACGCTCTTCATTCATAACACGTTGCTGAAGCTCAAACTGACGCATCTCCTCATTCATCCAAAGATTAGTAGTACCACCACCACTAGTCTTAAACTCATAAGTAACAACAGTATTACTAATGTTACCAGCAATCTCTTTACTATAACGATGGAACTCAAGTTGAGAAGTCATCTTACCAGGTCCCATAGTATTAGTACGATTACCCTTTGAGAAAGACTCTGGAATAGTAGGAGCAGTCAAAGACCAAAACATACCTACACCAAGATTCTGAGCTACATTAACGTAAGCGTTTGGATTAGGATTTGTAATACGAAGACGATACAAATAACCACCATGAGAACCATGACCGAGGTCTTTCATAATACGAACTTGAGTTACACCATCAGGAGCAATCAAACCATACTGCTCAATGAACCAGTGTGTCTTAAACTCAACTTCAAAAGTAGCACCACCTTTACCAGGAGTAGTATTAGCAGTGTTAAACCAAAGTACAGAATCATTGAACTTCATACGACCCATAGTCTTCCAAGTCCAATCAGTAGTAGTAATATCTACTACACCAGCAGTACCTTGTCCTTCTGTAAGGAAATTAAGTGGGAATCTATCATCATCCATACCAAAAGTATAGGTGAGCATAGAATTAATCTCACTAGGTTTGGTAAGCATAAGATGAGCAATAGTTTCCTCATTAGAATAACCACGGTCATCATAGTTACCACGTTGCACTTCACGAATTGCGTACATAGTTATTAATTAATTAATTAAACATTTAGCTAAATTGAATATTATCAATAGCTTTATTATTATTAGTTTGTGGCTTAGTAATTCGTACAGTACCATGACCTTTATTTCCTTTGCTAACGAGCTTTAAGGTTTTAACCTGCTCATTATTAATAGCCATTTTAACAAGGTCTTTATAAGTTCCACCTGTGAACATTAACCAAGCACTAAGTAATTCTTGATTAGTAGCTTCCTCTGGAGATTGATTAGCAAGAGCACGCTCATAAGCGGTAGCAATATTACCATCTTCATCTTTAAGACCACGAGAAAGATAATCATAGAAATCATTTGGAGTAACAGTAACTTTCTGTCCATTAACTTCTTTAACAAGAGATTCAGGAAGTTTGTATCCTCCAATTTCGCGTTTATCAATAGTATCTTTAATACCTTTCCAATAAGCAATAGTTTCAGCTTCTTGTTGCTGACGATAAGCTTCAGCTTGTTTAGCTTCATTTTCATCACGTTGTTTATCAGCATTCTGAAGGTTAGCAAGTTGAGCTTTAGCTTCATCATAAAGACCGCCAGAGTCTTTAAGATACTTAATGTAATTATCATTAAGAGAAGCATTACCAAATTCTCTAGCAGCAGCTTTAATAATAGCAATCTGTTGCTCTTCAGACTTCTCATCAACAGTAATACCTGAACGGTCAGGACGTTCACCAAAACCACGAGGGTCACCACCATTTACAGTAAGATAATCAACAAACTGCTTGAGAATAGGATTGTCAACAAATACTTTATTGACAGCAGCAGAAGCTACTTCATTGGATTTAAGTTCAATAGCAGAATTAATATAATTCTTAACACCTTCAATGTCGTCAGTAAATTCAACTGGATTACCATTCTCATCAGTAATATCAATATTCATAGCTTTACGAATATTTTCAATATTTACCTCAGCTCCAGGTTCATCAACTTCAAGTGATTTAATCCACTCGTCAACATCTTTAGCTTCTTTAAAAACTTTACCATCTGCATCTACAAGGTCTCCATTCTCAGCAACAGTATATTTCTTGCCTTCAAACTCGACATTTGTACCTACCTCAAGACCCCCCGTAGAAGAGTTGGATGGATTGTCTTTGTCATTATCCTTATTATCAGGATTATCATTGGCATTATCGGGGTCAGGATTATCTTTATTATTTCCATCACCGTCTTTACCGTCACCATCTTTATTATCACCAGAGCCATTACCACCGCCATTATTATTATCAGTGCCGCCTCCGTTACCTTGGTTATTATCGGCGTTAGTACCACTACCATTACCACCGCCGTTTCCAAAATCAATATTATCAAGTTCAACCATCAAACGATGATGCTGACCGAACCCAATACTATTACGAAATACAAACATAGCTTTATAATTTAAATGATTAATAATACACTAACACTTGTTAGTTGCTGCAAAAGTAATACCTTTATTTATACTATGAAGAAAAGCATAAGTTATTTAACTATCATTATTAGAAGTTTCAGCAAACCGATTATTAGTAGAATAAAGGTTATTAATGCCATCAGTTTGAGCATAAGTTTCTTATACAACTCCAGTACTTTAACTTATTGTTTATATGTGTTCTCAAGTGGCTTTGTTTATTGCAAACATTCAAATACATGCAATTTCCTTAACGTACAATCAATCCAATCTAAGTGGCTTATAAGTTAATCAGCTATTTATAGATAACGTCTCAGAATTGAATTTAAAATATTAAATAAAATTTTATCATGTAAAATAAAAGGAGCAATACTCTCACGAGCATTACTCCTACACATGATATAATCAATAAACAACCAATTTATTTCTTATCGTACTTATTCTTATTTGTCTTTGCTATCTTTAATTGATTAGCCATTTCTTCTCTCTTTATTTGACGGTCAGCAGCTTTATTGTAAGCATCCATAGCTATCTTCTGTCTTTCAAGTTGAAGTTTAGCAGCTTCACTAGCTCTCTTACTTTCCTCTTGAATACGAGCTAATTGATTCTTAGCATATTCATCATTTTGAGGATTTGTATCACCTAGCAAAGCTATATCACCTTTAGCATATTCAAGCTGTAAATCATATTGTGCTTTAAGAGCAAGTGTTTCTCTATCTTGTTCACCTTTAGCAGCAATCTTTTGTAATTCAAGTTGATTAGCTTGTTCTTGAATAGCTTGGTCCATTTGTTTCATTTGTTCTTCATGTTGTTGCTTTAACTGACTAAACTTCTTAACGGCATCACTAATAGCAGCAACATTATCTCCAGTAATAGCAGCAAGAGCAGAATCCAAATCGCCATTCTGTGCGGCACTAAATGCCCATTGCTTTAGTTGTTGAATCTTATCCATTTCTTTAGCATTGTTTCTAACAGTAGTACTAAGGTCAGAACCAACAAATGAATTTACATCAAGACTAAGATAATGTTTCTTACCGGTTGTCTTATCAATATAAGATGTTTCTAGACCTTCAATATAAGCACATTTAGCAAAGTCTAAATCTCTATTATAATCAGCACATCTCATTTGGTCAAACATCTGGAATATTATAACAGAACCAGTACTTGATTGAGCAACAGCAGTTTGAGTAGTAGAAGCTCCAGCAGATTGAGCAATTTGTCCATAACGTTGAGCATTCATATCAACAAGTTCACGAGCTTCAAGTTTAATAGCTTCTTTTAGATTACTAAGTTCTGTAATATATTGACCCATATTTACATTAAGTAATCTAATATTTTGCATCTTAACTCCTGCTGCATCTTCTTCATCATCAATAGGAAGTACACCATCAGCAGCCATTCTATATATAGCATCTTCTGTATTATTAGATACAAGAGACTTAGGTAAAAGCATAATAAGCATTTTATTCTTTGCTATTACCATTTCTTGATGATAAGAAACTATATTACGAAATACTTGGAAAGGAGTAATAGTTTCAATGATACTAAACTTACCAAAATAAGGAAGTACTTCCATAATACCATTATAAGGAAGTTTACCTTTACGTTCATAAAGTATAGGTCTAGCTTTAACAGGATAGATACCAGTAAATCTAGTTCCTATTCTATAACCTTCATAAACTTGAGGTTTATATTCCCATTCAATACTAATATCACCAGCTTCTTTATTTAACTCATAATCTTCTTCTACAACTCTTTGTTCCTGAAAACCAAGTTGATTTATAAAAGTAAGAATACCTTGACGAGCAAAACCTTTCCAAACTACATGCCAAACTTCATAAAGATTACCATTACGAGCACTAGGATGTTCATCTTTACTTTTAAATAGTTTACGCTCTTCATCAGTAAACTTATCACAAACATTAGCGTAATGTTCAAAGTATTGGTCATATCTCAAAGGAACAGTCTTTGTAGCATAAGACGCATCATTATAATACTTATCGAGGAAACTTCTATCATTATCGTCAAGATAATCATCAAAAGCATCAAGAATTTGATTATAACTCATCTTCATCTTTCTAGCAAACATATCATGGTCTTCAATCATATATTCACTATTAGGAATAGGATAAGCTTCCATCAAAGGAACACATTCTTTAATAATCTTATCTCCTCTAAGTTCAGTATATGTATAACATTCACCAAAAGCGCAATAATTAAAGAATGCAGTAAGATAAATATTAAGGTCATTAGTAATATCTCTAATATAATTAAGAATATCTTGACCTTGTTTACTTTCTTTATCTATATACTCTTGGTTAAAGTTATGCATAAACTCCTCTTGGTCAGGCATAACATCTTGAGGATTTATAGCTTCTACAGATTGACCTTGACCTTCAGCTTGTTGAACAGCAGCCTGATAACGTTTTTGAAACTCTTTTTGAAATGCTTGTTGAGCAGCTTCCATAACTTTTTGTTTAAGAGCAGCATTTCTATTAAATACTATATCAGGATTATTAGCTCCTACAACAAAGTCATGAGGATTTTTAAAATACTCTCCTATATATCTACGTATAATATCAGACATAATATCATAATTACGTAGAGTAGCAGGAAAGTTCTTAAAACGTTCTTTACTAGCATTGTAAGGATTAAGAGTTTTTCTATAAAACTCTTGAGGTAATTCACCATGTAGAATACGAATCTTAGTTTCAGTATCACTACGGTCATTCATACTAATTCCTAAACCAATAATATAATCGATACTATTAGTGTACCAATAAGGTTTTGCTTTCTCTTCAGCACTAACCTTTTGTTTAGGAAATTGATAAGTTAAATTGTTATTAAACATACGTATATTTATTTAGTTAACTAATTATTAAACAAACCAATCTCTATCCCAAATATTATCATTATAATTTTCAATAGTAGCTTTCTTACGATGAGCAAGTTCTTTAGCAGCTTCTACATCATTAAGTTTCCATTGGAGTGCATGTATCAACATTTCAGATACTCTATCAAAATTACCTTTATCGTTCCATTTAAGAAGTTCAAGTATAGTTTGATAATCATAAATAGTCTGAAAGAAATAAAGAGGTGTACCATCGAGTTTTTTACCAACTTCACTATACAACATTTCTTTAAGTAATCGAAGTCCTTCAAGAACTTTAGTAGTACCTTGACCGCTACCGCCACCCATATTTACACCATAAGATGCAGTAACTTTAGCTTTAATAGAACTATCCCAAAGTTCTACTGGGTCTTTCATTAAGTATTTTAAAGCTTTCCATTTAGTGAAATTACTAACAGTTTCACCACGGTTAACCTCAACACCAGTAGTACCAATACAATTATAATAAACAGCCATAAAGTAACATATTCTATCAGCTTCTTCAAGTTTCTCAGGACGACCATAATATGCACATACTACTTTACCTTTAAAGCCATTATATTGTGTAGGATTCTCCCAAACTTTAATACTATTATGAGAATGTTTATTAGTGATACCACTAGTTTCTTTATTTACACCTACAGGGTCATAACTTATAGAATATTGACCTTTTGGAATACCAACTTCATATTTACCATTTTCATTAACATGATTAACTCTAATAGGTTCAAACCATTTACGAACACAACCATGTGGATATTCATGTTGTTTACGAGGTACACCTTGAATCCAATCAAAGAAATCTTTATTAAACTTACCTCCTTCTGCTTTAATACGAGCATTAGTTTTAAATATTACTTTACCATCAGCATCTTCAAAGAACATACCATCATCAGATATATTAGTATAAGCTGGGTCATTTTTAAGTATTTCTTCCCAATTCATTAAAGCTTCAGAACTAAATAAGTTTTCACTAGTAGAACTAAATGATTCACTAGGCATATTAGCATACTGACCTAGATAATTAATATAATCACTAAAAGTTTTACTATGAACTTTCTTATCAGTACGTTCTTTATAAGCAATTCTAAGACCCATTTCAATGTCAGAATTACCATCAGCATCCATAGCATATCTATCACCAATCTGACCTTGAAGACCCCAACAATAAGGTTTAAAATAACCACAAACTTCATTACGAGAATCTTTATCCCAAACATTCTCAAAAGCTATAAAATGAAAAGCAGATGGATTATAAAAGTTACGTTCAAACGTTTGCATATTACCACTAGTAGCAGTACCCCAAGCAAATAAGTTACCTGTAACATAACTACCAGTACGCATAGCAGGTTCAGTAACATTCATATATTCATCAAAGTTTTCCATAGTGGAAACCTCCTCAGTCTTAACACTAACAGCATCCTTACCAATAGCACAATCTGGATTGTTATTTGCAGAAGCACTAAACAGAGCACTATTCCAACTATTTGGACTAATATCACCATTAGGAAGTTTAAAACCTAGAGTAAAGTTTTCAGCAGCACGAGAAAGAATACCACGTTTAAAGAAAGTCTTATTCTCATAAAAATAAAGATTACGAATAGTAAAATCAGTAAGACCGCCACGCTTAGTAAGATACTTACTATCAGCAGCAACATGAATACAAACTTTATTAGGTTGAAGATTTATCTTATTGGCACTATGACTAGCCATAATATAAGAGAAACCACCACGACGAGTTTTATCAATAAGAAGATGAAAACCATTAAGTTCACAAAACTCTATAATAGCAAATGTCCAAAATTGAGCATCTATAAACTTAGGAAAGTCTTGTTTCTTCTTAGCAACAGAACCTCTATCAGTATGAATAATAGTCTTTTCATCAAGCTGTTCAATAATAGTATAATTCAGATAATTATACATATCTCCACTAATGTGAAGATTACGAACTTCACCATTACGCATAAAACATGGAGCATCAAATCCATGTTTACGTCTATACTCTTCTCTTTTACGTAATTGACGATGAGGAATACTATCTTCTTTATATAAAGTATATTTCTCACCATTTATATGATATAGAGAAGCCATCTCAGTAAGAAGATTAGTATTAACAAACTTATCTCCTCTACGTATATCAAGAAGAAAGCCACCGCTTTCTCCAATCATAAACAAATCATTAGGGTCTTTATAACCTGCTTCTCTAGCATGTTTATACTGACCAGTATTATCGTTTATATATTGAAGCATTGGGTAGCTTTCTATATATTTTTCTACAGTATTATTATCACTCATTTTATCAAACTTAAAATTAGCAATATGATAGTAGCACCAGCACTACAATAAGCAATATTACGTTGTTTTGTTACTTTCTTACATGACCTATCCAATAGTATATATCTTTGTCTAGCTTGTTCTGCAAGAATACTATCATTTCTAATAATTTGTCGAAGATTCTTATTAATATCCTTTTCATAACTTAATTCTATTAGTTTAGCATTAGCTTTACGAATATCACTAATCGCTATAGTTACACTATCTTGTTCTATCCTCCCCGTAGAAGATGTTAATGATTTACTTGATGAGTTTATAGAACAACTTAATAGTACTATCATTATCAAGAGTTTTAACTTCAATAACTTTTGCATTTTTAATACTATCTAAATTATCAACTTCAATTCTTAAACTATCATTATGTTTTTGTAGTTCAATATTTTGTTCAATAATATTGTTATTTTTAGTATGATAATATTTTCCAATAACCATAAAGCAACAAATAACAAACGTAAGAACAAGAACTACTACAAAACCTTTACCATTTTTATTACTAAAACTATCCATTACAAATCCTCCTCATTAATTAAAGTATAAGTAAATAGTTTACCATATCCTTGACTAATTTGTCTATGAGCAAGTTTCATAAGAGTATCAAAATCTTCTTTATTAGCAAGAACTTGACAACCAGCAGACCAATTATCAACTTGAGTAGAATGTTTTCCGGCTTTATGAATATTGATACCAAACGTACCTTCTTCTATAGTCTTTGGATTAAAATCATAAACAGCATCTTTATTGTTATCTCTATAAACTTTTACAGGTTTATATTGAACAATTGCTTCATACTTACCTTTATGATAACCAAGTTTCCAAGCAGAACGATATTGACCAGGAACAAGTATAGCGCAACCTTTATAATTTACAGGTTTAGTCATACTAGTAATACCAGGCTCAGTAGTAGCAGCAAATATATTTCTAGATTTGATACCATACATATCAATATATTCTACTACAATAACATCATCAAATTTATTAGTAACATTATTGCCAGCATTTCTAATACCAATAATGTTAAGATTATACTTACCTTTATTAAAATAGGCATATCCTTTATTGACGAGTATTTTGCTGAAATCAGCTTTACTTACTTTATTAAATAATTTCTCATTCATATCTTATTATTTTAATACACCAAATACATAAAACATTCCAGTTTCTGGAATACCTTTACAAACATATTTAATATTATCGACTTCTTCAACGTGAAGAACTCTAGAATTAATTTTTCTTCGTCTAGTCATATTACCATTGTATTTCTGTTTGTGGATTTAATAAGCCTTGTTTATTAAGTTTAATTCTTCTATCTTGAAACATAGCATCTATTTCATTACGAATATAATTAATCTTAAACCAAGTAACAATTTCCTTACCTTCTTTATCAATCTTATACATACCGTGAACATCACGATAAGGCATACCATATTTATTCTTTTCAAAAGGAGTTTGAATATGGCAAAGACCTAGACCAACACAAGGAATACCTAATATTATTTCAGTCATTCTAGCATAAGTAGATAATTGCATAGTATAATGATTACCATTACAATTTTCTAGATGAGCAAAAGGAGGTAACATAAACTCATGAGTATTACACCATTCACTAGTAAGTTGAACAGGTTTAGTAGTTTTATCTTTACGATAAAAACCACTAGTAAAATGAAGACCATCTTTATTAGTTTTCCAATCAAGAATAACAAATCTATCAGGTCTCACACAAAGAACATCTATAGTACCACTAAGAAGTAACTCTGGAACAAATACTCCAATTTCAGAATAAATAGTATATCCTTTATTTACATAATATTGAAATACTTTATATATTTCAGGATACTTATTATTAGTAGCTTCTTTAAATTGTTCTATATCTAGAGGATGTGCTCTAAGATTAGGAATATCAGCTACAGTTATACATCTACCACTTTTAACTTGATTAAGATATTGAATAGCATCTTTAAACATACTACTTCCTTTAATACCATCTTCAAGTCCATTATGTGTAGCCGTACCACGTTCACAAGCTTCTTTAGTTATTCTTTCCCATTCAGCTTCAAGTTTACGTTCACTAATATCACGTTCTTTAGCTTTCTTCCTAAGCCAATATTTCTTATCAAACTTAGGACAGTAATTTTCTATATTAGTAGTTACACTAAGATATTCATTACCTAAAGAATCAGTATATTTATGTTCAGCTTCTTCAAAATAAAGAAAGTTATTTTCATAAATACTATTCATAACTTAAACAATATAATGTTAAACATAATCAGCAGCATTCATACTACTAGTAATAGCACCACCACCTCTAGCTTTTTCAGACTCTTTTTCATACATAAGATTTTCCTTAGCTTCATTCAAAGATTTTAAAGTCTTAGGAATCTCAGATGCTTTAGCAGTAACTTTATCTACTAAATCTAAAAGAGTACTTACATTCTCTATAGTTAAATTAGCTCTATCTCTAAGCTTTTCATTAAGCAAAGCGTTAATAGAATCAACTGCAATATTTACATTATGTAGAGTTTTAAGAAGATTTTCAACAACTCTACCAGCTTCTCCTATACTTTGAGCATAATATCTTTTAATTATTTTCAAAACAAGAGCACTAGGTATATAGTTAGCTGGAAGACCAGCTTGTTCTATAGCCATTTTAAGAGCTTCAGCATCACTTAAACCACTTTGTTTTGCAGGAGACTTAGGGTCTCCAAGATAATAAATAACTATACAGTCTTTTACATAACCAGATTTATCTTTAGACTTATCTCTAGTATAAAGTTCTCTAACGTCTTTATCTATTAATTGACGAATAGTTGGAGCTTCAGGCATACCATTTTCATCAATAAGTAAAAGATTATCTATTATTAATCTATCTCGTTGCATGGTTCAGAATAATTTAAACAACCTAAACAATAAAACCTAATATTAGCATAATATTTACCACGACGTTCAACACATTTCCAATAAGTTTTACCATTCTTATTAGCCATACGTGCAACTTGATAATTATATACTTTTGCTTCATTGTCTCTAATAACAGCTTCTCTCATCATTGCAGCTCTGAAATTTTCAAAGTTTTCAGGAGTCATGATTTCTTTAGCAGCATCTAGAGTTTCTTTGTTTTCAGCATAAGCTTTTGAACCAGCTTTTCTTTTAATTTTACCAAGATAAGGAATAGCAGTAACTTCATCAGCTTCTAAATGACGTTGAGCGTCTTTTTCAAGTTGAACTAGAATCATCATGGCAACATCCTTATCTATAATATTATCATCTATAGTTTTAAGTATAGATGCTTTATTTTCAATAAGAACTTGTTTACCAGTATAACTAGGAAATTTACCTTCTTCTAAACCTTCATCGTTTATTTTATATTTCATATTAGTAATATTATTAACACTATAATATGAAGCTTTGGGAGCATAAGCTCCCTTAGCTTTTTAAGCCTCCCCGTAGAAGATGTTCAATGTAGAATTACTTACCCATATCAGTTTCTCCAGCATCAGGAGCAATATAATATTGACTAACAGGAACATACTTTCCTACAGAACCATGAATATTACAAACTGGAACAATCTTAAAATCTACGAAATAAGTAGGAACTCCAATACCCATAAGTTTCTTATTTAAATCAGTATTAGTTTGAAGAAGATTAAGTAAGAAACCAGGAGTAAGAACATTAGCAGGAGAATTAACATGATGTCCAATAGCAATATCACTAGGAGAAATAACTATAGTTTCACCAAGTTTAATGTCTTTAATAAACTCATCATCAGTATTACTCTTAATCATAACAGCAACACCACTAACACTTGCATTCTTATTCTGCTTACTAACACTTACAATAGTAATAGGACGCTCTTTAAATACAACTGCAATAAGAGCATAATTCTTACTAACATTAACATGCTTAACATAATCAGAAATTACATTCATGTCAACTTCACTAACACTAGTAGGCATACGAAGGGTCTGATTAAGACCAAGATAATTAACTTTTAAATCAATCATAATTTTATATTTTAAATTAATACTTTGAATAGTGTCCGTACTATTAAGTTATTTCAGCCTACAGAACTTAACTTAGTAAATAGTAATACTGTAGGTGCTAGAAATACTGCTGCAAATATAGATAATAATAATGAAAGTAATAATAATATTAGTAATAAATTATAATTAGTTAAATGGAATTAACTAAATTTGATAATTATCAGCACGATTAGTAAGTAAAGTAATAGTAAAATCAATGTGATGATTAATTAAAAGTAATGATGATAATGACGATAAAAGTGAAACAAGTAGTAATAATAAAGAAAACTATGAAACAAGTAATGATAATAATGATAAAATAAAAGTATAAAGTAAAAGTATAAAGTAATAATAATATAACTAATGATAATAAAGAAAATAACGATAAAGATTATGTTAGTAAAAGTAATAATGAATAGTATAGAGTAAAAGTAGAAGATTATGCTAATGAAAGTAGGGGTAGAAAATTATATGAATAACTATGAGCAAGGAGGTATGTAGTTAGACCCCCACCCTAATAAAGACAATATCAATACCCCCGCCTATCAAGCAGGAAATTCAAACTTTTGACTACAAGAAAGAATCAATTTTCAACAACAAGAAAAGAAACAAGTCTTGGCATGGAACGGGTTCATGCTCTAGCTTAGGCTAGTTTCATTAATTTAAACACTTATTATTATGAAATCAATGAATCTTAATTTGACAGTTCAGAATGTACGTACATTTGTTAACGCAGAAGGTAGACAATTCATTAACCTCATTACTGTGCAAAGCTTTCCAAAGCGTAGTGCAGATAAGGAGACTGGTGAGTTTGTTGAAGGTGTTACTAACGAGTTAGTAATGTCATTACGTCAGTTTATGCACGTAGTGTACTTGACACCGAACTTCTTGCAGGTGTACTTCAAGGACTTCGACAGAAAGGAATATACTGTTACTCCTGATGGAGTTTGGTATAGTCTGTTGCTTGGTGCTACTCTTTCTGTCACTATTGAACGTTATGAAGATGGCGACACTTTCATCAACGAGATTAGTGGTGAAGAAGAGAGTTCTGATGGTGTGACTTATCATACTAGACTTACTAAGATTAAACTTGCTACTTGTGGTAGAAAGTTTGCTCTTCGTAAAGAAGATGATTTCGATGCTGTTGAAGCTACTATTCTCAACTTTGAGAATCTTGCTCCAACTGTACACAAGTTTGCTGTCAAGACAGAAGCTGAGAAGCCAGCTGAGTAATGAATTGCAAGAGTGGGAGAGAAATCTCCTGCTCTTGTTACTCATTATACTTTGACTACAAAAACAACTCAAGTTGACTACAATAAAGTAACAAGAGTTGACAACAAAAAAGAAACAAATTTTGCATATCAAAATTAGAATACTTATAAGACTTTTTATAAGCTTTATAAGACTTATTTTATTGGTATTGCAAATGATAATGAATGTATAACTTAAAGCATAGGAGAACTATATTATGAATAATTAATTAGCGATGAATATTTGTGAAGCTATTATGCCTATAAAGGATGATAGTGTAAATGTTACTATTGTTACAAATAGTGGTAATGTTTATAATAATGTTGAAGTAGATGATTTTGATACAAAAGGTGTATATTTTACTAATAATAAATATGTACTTTATGTTGCTTATGATAAGATTGTTGAAATCAATGTTAGAAATGTACCTGAGTAAGTATTAAAACTGCTCATTATTTATTTATTTGTTAATTTAAAATAGGAGAACTATATTATGACTAAGTTTAAGATTAGACCTTATGATGATTATGAGGCTTGGGATACTGCTGAAACTATTGAAGAAGCAAGAGATAAAAGAAGTAAACTTGCTATGAATTTCTTTAGTAGAGCAGTTGTAATTGTTGATGAAAATGAAAATGAAGTTGAATAATATTGATTATGAGGATATTTATGATAATATTAATGATTATGAATATCCTTATAATCATGTGAATAAACGTGAGATATAAGTGTAACATTAATGCTTTTATAATAATGTACGTGCGCACGTGCTTTGCGCGCGACAATAGCAAGTAACCGCCTTTACTAAAGTAAAGGCTCTAAGGTACGTGCGTGCGTATGCGTGTTATTATATATATATAAGCTTAGACGAAAGTCGAGCGTAGCGAAACTTGAAGCATTTCTGTTACACTAGTAATAACTATAAAATAAATAATGATTATGATTAAACTAAATAGTGATAAAGGTAGAGAAATTATAAGTGATTATATTACTGCTTTAAATGGTGATGTAGAGTCTATTAAATGGGCTAATGATAAACGTAAAGCTGAGTATGATACTTATGATGATGAACTAAAAGTTAGTGTTGATAAGTGTTTTGATTGTATTTAATGTGTAACTGAAGGTGAGAAAGTTAAAGATAGTGTTACTGAGACAGTCCTACTTTCTCATCTTCTTTAAATTAATAATACTCATGATTATACTATTAATCTCACTTTAATCATTCTATTTGTTACTGTAATTATTGATGTTATTCTTTATGATTATGATGTTTCTTATCATACTCATAGAGTACTTGCATATATAATATATTTTACTTTATTTGCAACTCTAATAATATCATTAATTGCTTGTATATCAACTAGTAATAGTAGCTATAAGTCTACTTCAACTATTCCTATAGTTACTCCTATACTATTGCCTGTTCATTAGTATAGTGCTTTTCGAGTAGTTGATAATACTATAGCTAATACTCAGATGTTTAACTCTTAAACTTATTAATGTTATGAATATAGACTTATTTAAATATATACTTAAACTATCAGTCATACCTATGTTGTTTTTAAGCCTTTTACTTATTACTCATGGTGCTGATGATGATATAAGTATTATAAATATTATTGGTTTTATACTGCTTATTATAAGTGGTAGTTATATAATTGTTGATGCTAAAAATAATAAAGATGAATAAAGTAAGTAAATCTACAGTTTTTGTGCTGTTAATATTAGTAGCTACTACTATTAGTAGTACTATTAGTTTAGTTAATGCTGTTACAGCTAATACTAAACTTCGTAATGAAATAAAAGTTTATAAAACTTATTATAATGCTTCTGAAGCTTTATTTGAAGAAATAGAGGACTATAATGAAAACCTCTTTGATACTGATAAAGCTATTGATTATTATAATGCTAGACTTCCCATTTCCAAATAAATAAAGTTCTGTTACTAGTACGGTCTGTGAAGATAGTATTAGTTTAATTAGTAATCGTGTTAATTAACAATATTATAAACATTTTAAATTAAAGAATTATGAAAAGTTTTGAAACAGTGAGTGCTGAACTCAAGAAAGTTAAGACTAACAATGTAGTAACTACTACAGTTCGTAACATCAATGTAACTGATATGACTACTTGGCAAAGAGTATCTATTACTCTTAATACTCCAGTTAAAGGTTATGTTGCTGATGAAGAAGGTAATTATTCTGAGGGAGAAGTAAATGTTATATTTGTTTCTTCATTTAGTGTTATTGCTGCTTTCCGCAATAATCCTAAGACTGCATTTGCTGGTAATTATATTGCTGAACATCCTAATTGTTTGCAAGTACTTCTTAGTGGTGCTAAGATTGAGATTGTTCAGGAAGCTGTTACTGAAGGTCAAGAGTATACTAATCCTTGGTCTAGTAATCCTACACCTACTCCAGTAGAGCATGATAGTTACTATAATCACATTACTAATATTATGGAACTTAGTGATGTATCTGTAGAGCTATTGAAGGAGTTGGCTCGTATGATTATGTTCGGATAGTAATTATAAGTAGTAGTGCTAGAAATAGTACTACTACTATTTATTAATTTAATAAGGAGAACTTATTATGTGTACAATATATTATTTTGTGAGCAGTAGACTTAAAGAACGTGCTGATGGAATTCTTATGATTTCTACTAGTAAAGGTCTTAGTCATGCTAAGAGAATTGCTAAGTCTAGATTTAAGACTTATGGTTATAAAGGTAGAATAGTTAATATTCATCCTTTTAATGTTAAGACTGCTAGTATTGCTTGAAATAATAGTTAATCTAGCCGCCCCGTAGAAGGTATGATAGATTAAATTCATTATCTTTGCATTGTAATTAATAATAACGGTTATGATACAAGATAATGAATTTGATTATAATGCTCAAGATATTGACGCATTCTGTACTAGTCATGATATTGATGATTATGACTTATTTGGTGAAATCATGGTTGGTGATGACGCTAGCTATGATGAACTTAGTGATAATATATTATACGAATAATTAAAACATAAAAGTATTATGAAAGAAAAAGAATTATCAGCTAATGATAAAAGACGTAGAACTACGTTACGTAAAAAGAGTATTGAAGAATTAGTAAATATTATTCTTCGTAAAGACGATGTTGAACGTAGACTTAATAAGTCTGTTGATACATTCAAGAAACTTCAAGTTACTAATGAAAAGAGAATTGAAATTCTTAAAGATTCTCTTGATAAGAGTGAGGAGATTCAAAGTAATCAAGAAAAAACTATTGCTGCTCTTAATGCAACAATAGATAATAAAGATAAGCATATTGCTACTCTTGAAGAGCACAATAAAGCTCTTTATGGTAGAATTTATTCTCTTGAGAAAACTATTAGAGTACGCAATAAAGAAGCACGTATATTATTTGCTACTATTGTTGCTCTTATAATTAGTGTTATTATTCTATTTTTCATATAATAGTTTCACATAGGTTTTACAAGTGTGTAAAACGTATTATATTTTCATAATATCAAAGTATATACCACTATTGCTTGTGAAAGTAGTAGTGGTTTTTTAATGTTTAATAATTATAATTATGAATGAAAATACTATAACTGGTATTGTAATTGCTGGTGACATATATAATGTTATAGATAATGGTGTTAAGTGTACTCAATGTGCTGTAAAAGACCTTTGTCTTAAAGGTAAATTGGGTACTAAAGTACAATTTGATTGTGCTAATGTTCATCTTGAAAAAGCAAGTTAATTATGAATAAAGATAGAACTAAACTTCCTGATGCTCCAAGTACTATTATTCTTAGTGATGATGTACTTGATGATATTTATTCTGATATGCAGGCTGACCAGGCAATTATGCTTGAGCAATCCGGTATTTATGAGTAAATTCGATTTTTGCGTATTTTCCTAGGTTTTACAGCTCTCAATTAATTTAGCTGATAAATTTATCGGCAAATTAATTTGAGGGCTTTATATTGCAAAATAAAATATTAAATAAAATGGATACATTATATTGGTTTTATTTAGTGCCTGTACTTGCTAGAATTATAGCTTGTATTGGTGCTCTTTTAGTATTATTTGCTTGTTATATTTATATTCAATTTTATGATTATGATAGATGTAACTATTATAGTAATACATACGAAAAATGGTTTTATAATTCTATTAATATAGATAAATATACTAAACGAGCAGGCAGATTAATAGCAAAAGATGCTATTAAACGTGCTAATAGAAAACTTATTATTGGTTTTGTTATGATTGTTATATCATTTTTTGTTCCTAGTGAATCTAAATTGTATGTAATATATGGTATGGGTAATACTATAGATTATATTCGTACTAATGATAAAGCTAAACAATTACCTGATAAAGCTATTGATTGCATATATAAATATTTAGATGAACATAGCAAAAAATGATAATTGTAACTCAAACTCAACTTAGAAATAAAGACACTGAAGCTATAATACTTCTACGTAATGAAATTAAAGCTAGTTTTAATACTAATGCTATTGATTATTTTACTATAAGTGCTGTAGCTGAAATTCTATATAATAAGTTTAAGCATAAGAAACATGATATAATATATCATACAACTGTTTCTTATGAAGGTATTAATAAATCATTTAAAATAAGAATTAATTATGCTATCAAAAAGTAATAATGAAGTTAAAGAATTTGCTGTTGGTACTAAGATTGAATACAATGGTAAATTATATGAAGTAACAGAAAGTAATTCTTGTGTAGATTGTTCTATTGCTAGTATTTGTTCTAGTAGCAATAAATCTATTAATATAACTGATAATTTGCTTAAAGAAGAAAGAATTAAAATATTTGGCGAATGTTCAAGTGCCAAAAGAGCTGATAGTAAATCTATAGTATTTAAAGAAATTCCTAAAGATGATTCTAAAGATAATTCTAAATATGACTATTATAAGATTTCACCTTTATGGGCATATAATAATCCTACTCAATTAAGACCTATAGAACTTGTTTTACCTAATGGTCATGAAATTGACGTAGAATCTAGTGATTTATCTAAAGGTATTATTCGTTTTAGACGTAAATGGTTAACTATTGAACGACTGTATAAGTTAGCTAAAGAAAATAATCATGTTACACATCGTGATTCTATCAAACATTTTAGTGATAGTAAATTAGTTGCTTTAGCCAATTTAATGGATATTGCTAGATATTTTAATGGTTATTGGGAATATAATATTACTAAAGAAGATGTAGGTTATGCTATTGCTTATTATAAATTTGTAGAAGAACCACATTATTCAGTTTGTAAAATTGATAAATCTTGTTTTACATATTATGGTAGTCCAATATTTAAAAATGAAGCTGATGCGCAGTATGTAATAGATAATCCTAATTTTAAAGATATTCTTGATAATATATTTAAAGTATAAAATTATGGGTGATGAAGATTTATATGTAGGTAATGTTAGAAACTATTATAATACTGGTCATATAATGTTTCCTGAAAATGGTGGCGGTATGCAATGTTGTAATGATAGTTTTCCTGATGGTAAAACTCAACGTAGAGAACGTAGAGCTAGAGCTATTAAAAGAAGAAAGGGTAGACTATGATACTATGTAATAGACGTACAAGTTATATTATTCCTTATAACTTTTCTCTTAATACTCGTAGAGGTTTTAGAACCATATATTTTCTTATGAAATTAAGTAATCATGATATGACTACTGTAATTAAAGATATAATTGCTGTTAGAAATGCTGGTATTAATTTCATAACCAATATATGTGACAAGATAGAAAAAGAGGATGACTATATCTTGCAATACCTTTTACGGGGTGGATATATTGGTTAATAATTTAAGTTCTGCTAAGTGTAGTAATACGGCTTATGGTGCGAAACCAAGCAGAACTTCTAATAATAATAAATAAAATAATAAAGTTATGAAATATGAAGAATATATAATAGCTATAGCTCCTTTTGAAGATTTTAAAAGTAGAGCAAATAATTGTAGCGATGATAAGTTTAAAAGTAAACTTATGGAAGCTTATGATAAAGGTTTACGTGAAGTAGGTAGAAAAATTCTTATAGAGAATAATATTACTCCTAATAAACTTATTAGTCAAAAATGTGCTCCTACAACATTTGAACCGATTAGTGCTAGAATTGACAAAAATAACGAAGTTATATTAATTGGTTATTCACGTCAAGACCGTACTGATTATAAAGTTAAAAAAGAATATAAATTAAACGATTTAACAAATTAGTGATATGAATAATAAATTTACAGAAGCAAGTTTAAATTATTTCTTTAATGAAAGAAATAATACTAGAAAAGAGTATGATAAGAAAATTGCTACTATTAGTAATAATTTCTTTGTAGATAATAATCTTCCATTTAGAGTAGGAGATAAAGTTAAAATTCCAAAGTGCGCTGGCTCTACAACTAGTATTATTAAATATGTTACTATTTGTAATAAACTAGATAATGCTTTATCTAGAGAACCAGAAGTAGTGATAATTATTGATGGTTATGTTGGAATGATACATCCTTTTCCTATTAGTAAAATAAAGAAAGTATAATCATCTTATTGATGAAGTAATAATAATATTAATTAATTAAACTTTTTGTAAAATGTCAAAGAAACATGATGAAAGAAAGGATTTAAAGTGTGTATCACGTATTGCAAAGATTGATGGTAATCATATTATCATTCCAATTAATGCAGTTATTGGTATTCGTACTTGGGGAAGAATTGATTTTCTTGTCCATTATTGTGGGTATGTGATTAATCGTGGTAGTAATACTATTAAGCCTTCTAATCTTAATTTTGAAGATGCTACTGTAAGTGCTAGAGAAGCTAAGAAGATTAAGAAAGAACATAAACTAACAAATAAGAAGAAATGAATGTAGATTATTCTAAGATTAAATTTGTATTTAAGCCTAAAGCTTCTACTAAACGTAGAGCACCAACTGTACTTCCTAATAAGAAGTTAACTAAATTAGTTCCTGGTCAAGTTATTCAAGATGAACAAGGTAATTTTACTGTTCGTATTAAGTACTTTGATTATATTAATAGACTTACCAAAGATACTAATATAAGTGATGTAGGTAAAGATGGAGTAACTCTTCCTTTTACTGAAGATTCTTATGATTTAACTAAATGTGAACGTATATTCACTAGAGTTGGTCAAAGGAATAGACAATACATTAGTTTACTTCTTAGTGAAAGTGATAGAATATTCAAGAAAGCAGACCCTAATCGTTATGTACCTTTTTGTCATAACTGGATTTGTTCTTGTTGGATTGTTAGAATTGATGGTAAACTTTATGCTAAATTCAATAGAATTTTAACTCTAGTTGGTCATGATTATAATGTTAAACATTTAATAGATGATGAGGAGGATATATAATGAATAATACTGATGAATTTACTATAAATACTCCTAATAAAAATAGAGCTAAAAAATTTACTTTTACTGATGACCAAACAAAAGCTTATAATGGACTTATTAAGTTTATTAATGAACCTTATAATCCTAAAGATTTTAAGCGTGCTTTGATTGGTCCTGGTGGTACTGGTAAAACTTTTCTTCTTAAAGCTTTACTTCAAGATTGTAACATACCATTCTCTGAAATAGGATTAAGTGCTCCAAGCCATAAAGCTTGTAGAGTTCTTAAAAATAGTATTAGAGGTACTCATTGTAATGTTAATACTATTCAATCTGATTTTGGTTTTAAACCTAATTATGATATTGAAAAGTTTGATATTAACAATGTTACTTTTGCTTCTTATGGTCGTATAAAGATTGAAGATTATCGTCTATATATAGTAGATGAAAGTTCTATGCTTAATCGTAGTTTTGTTAGTTATATTGATAAGATGATGAAGAAGTATAGTATTAAACTTATACTATGTGGTGATGATGCCCAAATCCCCCCTGTAAACGAGAAGGATAGTTATGCTTTTAAAGGCGTTACATCTTTCAGACTTACACAGATTGTACGACAAGATGAAGATAATCCTATAAGAACTCTTACTGAACTTCTTCGTGGTGATGTTTATAATGGAACTTTTAACTTCTTAAATTACATATCTCGTAATCATAGTAAATTTGATAATACTATGACTAAAGGATTTGTAGTTTGTAATTCTGCTCAATTTCAGCAAGAAGTTGTGAAACAATTTAGTGACGAATTAATTACTCGTAATACTGATTATGTCAAAGTTATATCTTATACTAATAAAGCTGTTTCTAATTGGAATAAATTTATTAGAGAAAGTATAATTAAAGACAGTGAAAAATCTGTTATTACTAAGAATGATTTGATTACTTCTTATGTCACTATTGTAAACCAATTTAATGATGCAATTATTCAGAATAGTGAAGATTATATTGTAAAAGAGATAGCTAACTATACTCATCCACAATATGAGCTTAAAGGTTTCATGGTTAAATTTCAAGCAGTATTTGGTGGTCAAGTTACTTCTCCATTATTTATTATAGACCATAGAGATAAGTATACTATGGCTATGTATTGTAAGATTGCTGATGATTTAATTCAACAAGCTAAGAATGCTCGTAGAGATATTCGTGCTGCTAAGTGGAAAGCTTATTATAAGTTTAAAGAATCTTGTCTTCTTCTTGTTAATATTGGTAGACCTGACGGTTCTATTCTTTATTATAGAGATTTAGATTATGGTTTTGCTATTAGTAGTCATAAGTCTCAAGGCTCAACTTACAATGTAAGCATGGTAGATGTTATGGATATTGTTTATGATAAGTATGGTAGACCTTACACTAATGCTAGTGATATTAATAAGAGGCTTTATGTTGCTGTTAGTAGAGCTAAAGAAAAAGTGTATTTGAGATATGGATATTGATAATAATAGCTTTGTTAGACTAGTTCGAGTTCTTAAACAAAAAGAACAAGATGTAGCTAGAATTAAAGATACTATATCAAATGGTATTCTTGATGAAAATGATTTGAACCTTTGTGATACTGTAAAGTTAACCAAAAAAGATAATAGTCGTACTGTTATTGGTACTCTCTTAGATGCTACTATTGTTAATATTGATGATAATTATCATAAAGGTGTTGTTGTTCGTCCTGATTATGTTTACGAAAGTGTCGAGTTTTCGCTGGCAGAATGGAACATTGAAGTGATACCAAATTCATCAGATGACAATTTTGTTGAGTTTTAAGCAATTTGAATAGTTTAGTCTATTAATTAATCACGAAAATTATTTGATGCGCTCAAATTGAAAATTAAAATATTAAATAAAATGTGTAATACAAGTAATAGTCCTTCTTTTAAAGAACGTGTTCAATTTTACATTAGTAAAAAAGAAGAAATAGAAGCTGAATATAAGAGTAAAATGAAAGCTCTTAAAGAAGAAGCTTCTGCTGATATTCTTGCTAATTGTCCTATTAAAGTTGGCGATGTTTATGTAACTGAAGATAATAATGCTTGGGGTGTTAAACGTCAGTATTATAAAGTTGCTAAAGTTGACGCTGATATTGATGGTACAGTTACTGTTTATGGTTATAAACGTAAGCTAGATAAAACTTGGGGTAAACGTGATAATATATACATGTTTAGTGCTTCTATTTACGATAATTATAATGTTAATCATTATGATAAAGTAGAAGATTATGTTGAACCTACTAAAGATTAATTAATTATGAAAAGAAGTGATAAAATTAAAGCTCGTAAGCGTATTGAAAATGGTTGTAACTTTCCTAGTCTTATGACTATTAGTAAATAACCTGGAAGTGCTCTTGGTTATTATCGTGGATAATATGTAATTATGAGTTCCAAAGTATGTGACGATTGTGCTTTAGGTATGTTTAATACTAAGTGCAAATGTCTTGATGGTGTTGGTAATCCAATGTCAGGTATGATTATTGTTGTACCTAATGTTGATTATAATGCTTATAAGAATAAAGGAATGACTTTTAGTAAGTATGTGGAAATAGTAAAGGAAACTATCACATCTCTTACAGGGGGTCTAGAACAACTAGACCCTTATATTGTTCCTCTTATTCGTTGTAAGCTTGATGAACGTTGTCCTGTAAATCAATATATAGCTAATAGATGTATGCTTCATACATTTGCTGATATTAGAATTAATAATATCAAGAAGATAATGCTTCTTGGTAATGCTGCTACTAATTTTGGTTTTGATATTACTAAAGGTAAAGATAAACTATATTATGTATCTCCTTTTGTTTACAGTACAAATTTCTCTCCTTTTATTAAGTTTATAGATGATAATAAATACGATGAATTTCGTAATCGTCTAGTTAAATGGCTTACTGCTAATAAAGATAATAATTATAATGGAATGGAAATAATTAAATTGATAAATGATTCATAGTTTAGCTGTAGACTTAGAAGTATTTGAGAATATGATTTCATTTACTTTTATAGATGTTAGAGATTATCTTGATAAATTTGCAGATTGTAAAGGTGCTTTAACTGATACTTTAACAGTTGAAGAAATTAAATCTAGACTTGATAGTGTAAATAGTTGGATATTTTATATTACTGATACAGATGATTCACAGATGTTAGAGTTGATAGACTTCTTTGAGAAGATGCGTCCTATAACTAAAGATGATGGTACTGTAGACAGATATGATTTATTTGGCTATAACAATCAAGCTTATGATGATATGATGACTAGAGCTTTCCTTATGTATTGGAATCGTTTTGATACTAGTAAACAACTTTGTTCATTTCTTAAAGAAGTGAATAATAAACTAATATCTCTACAAGATGATAAAGACGCTTTATGGAATGACCCTTTACTTAATGTTATTCGTAAGTATAGATTACCTTATGTAACTGTTGATTTGTTTAAAGTTTATGCTCTTAATTCTGCTGGAGTAAATGTAGATAAAGATACTGGTGAACGTAAGAAGTATGGTAAAAGTTTAAAGCAAGTTAGTATTAATCTTAAATGGTATAATCTTCTTGATTTTAAGCTACCTCCAATAGATGATGAAGAAGGTGATGTATATAGGAAAAAAGATGAATATAAAGGTATGACTAATGAACAATTAAATCATTTGTTTGTTGCTGACTTTGATAGGTATCTTATGCCTAAACATATAAAGCCTATGCTTCATTATAATAAGAATGATGTATTTCTTGTTTGTGAGATAGCTAGACAAAAGCCTGATGAGATTAAACTTAGATATAGTCTAGGTCATGCTTTTAAACTTAATCTTCTATGTAGTGCTAGAAGTAATATTGCTGATAAACTTCTTAATAAGTTCTATTCTGAACGTAGTGGACTTAAAGAAGATGCTTTTAAAAATCTTCGTACTCAAAGAACTGCTTTATCGTTTAAACGTATTATATTTCCTCATATTAAGTTTAAAACTAAACAACTTCAAGATTTACTTGAAGAAATGAAGAAAGTTGTAATATATAGAACTAATAAAGATAGTTTTGTACGTGAAATAGATTTTTATGGTACAACATATACTCTAGCTACTGGAGGTATTCATACTCAAGACAAACCTGTAATACTTAAAAGTACTAATAAATATGTTTATGTTCATCATGATTATACATCCTACTATCCGAGTATAATGATTAGTTATGAAGTAGTACCTGAACATCTTAATACTAAGGTGTTTGTAAACATGGTAGATTACTTTAAACAGACGCGTGTTAAGTGTAAACATACTAAGGATGAAGATGGATTTGTAGTTCCTGGCGTACATAATAGTCTAGCAGCTGAAGCATTAAAGATTGTAATCAATGCTATTTATGGTAAATATGGTTATGAAAATTATTGGCTTTATGATAGACTTGCACAGATGAGAGTTACTATTAATGGTCAGTTAATGACAATGACTCTTTGTGAATCTCTTGAACTTGCTGGAATACATGTTGTTAGTGCTAATACAGATGGTATCGTTATAAAGCTTCCTTATGATAAAATTGATGTTTATAATCAAATTTGTAAGGAATGGAATGAGACTAATAGAATGTCTGCTGATGATGAACATTATAAGATGCTTGTTAGTCTTAATGTGAATAACTATTTTGATATTCAAAGTAACGATAAACTTGAGTATAAAGGTGCTCTTGACCCAAAGCAGTATATTAAAGACCTTAAAAAAGGTTATGATATGCCTATTGTAGCTACTGCTGTATTTGAGTATTTTGCTCATGGTACATCTGTAATGGAAACTCTTTGTAATCATAAAGATATTCTTGATTTTTGTAAAACTCAAAATGTTGGTAAACAGTTTGAAGTTGTTTATGAAAAAGTAGTAGATGGAAAACGTGTTGAAGTTCGTAGTCAACCTCATGTTCGTTTCTATGTATCTACTAGAGGAGTTGTGATTATGAAAGAGCATAAACTTACTGGTAAACGTAGTGTTTTAGCTAGTGGAAAACCAGTTCAAATTCTTAATTTACTTGATGATAAAGATATTAGTGAGCGTAATGTAAATTATGCTTATTATTATGAAGAAGCTTATAAGATTATTAATCCTATTAAACTTGGAATAAGTCCTAATCAGAAAGGTAATTCAAAGAATAAAACTCTTAGTGGAAAAGCTCTATTAAAAAAGAACTTTGGTATGTATAATAGTTTATTTGATAATGAAGAAGAATAATGACAGAAGAACAAGTTTATTTAAATGCTGTTGATGTTTGGAGAATGAATAAAGGAATAGGTACTTTTGTAATACCTGCTCCTTTTGATGCTCTAAGACCTCTGCTTTATATTCTTTCACAACTTTACAATAAGTCTCCTACGACTAGTGTTGTTATTATTGTGAAAGATTTTGCAGATAGAAGTAGTATTGAAAGTTATCTAACTACTTTGAATAATGAAGTATGGAATAATTCTTTTCGTACTGTAATACATAATGGAAGTCTTAGGATTTTAACTACTGAATATGCTGCTGAACATATTAATGATTATAGTCCTTTACTGACTATAATTTATAATCCTAGTATATTTCATTTTGTACATATAGCTATGATAGAAAAGTCTAAGTTTAATCTAGTAATTCTTAATAAACTACTAGATAATAAAACTATGGATGATTTCTATACCGTTGCTCCTAGTATTGGTAACTTTAGTCAAAATGTTATTGATGAAGTTAGAACTAACCGCCCCGTAAAAGAGTGTTTGGTAGGGTTAACTATAACACCTGATACTGAACTAGATAAAGAAATGAACTATTATAATAGGGAAATTTCTACTGCTCTAGCTATATTTGGTAACTTTGATAATATTAAGTATGCTAGATTGGGAAATAGTGCTACTAATTGTTCTAGTATGATGATATGTGATGCTATTGCTCGTACTAATGGTTGGGATAATCATTTAGATATGTCTTCAGAATTTAATAGAGACATAGATAAACTATATAGTCCTTCTGCTATTAAAGAACGTGCTGATAGTATTTACAATATTATTAGAGAACGTAGTACTAAACTTGCTAGTTCTAAAGATAAACTTAGTTATATCTTAGATATAGTCAATGATAATTTAGACAAGAACATACTCATTATAAACAAGTATGGTGAATTTGCTAATCTTGTTACTGATTATCTTAATGATAAATTTGGTAAAAGGATTTGTGCTAATTGCCATGATAAAGTAGATAATGTTCCTGCTGTAGATGATTATGGAAATCCTATTCTTATAAAGAGTGGTCCAAAAAAAGGTCAACCTAAACTTCTAGGTGTTATTGCTCAAAAGAAACTTGCACAGAAACTTATGAATAGCCATAAGATAAATGTAATTTCTTGTGGTGCGTCACCTGACAAGTCTTTAGATGTTGATATTGATTTGGTTATAATCACTTCTCCGCTATGTGATACTATTGAGAGCTATTTCTATAGGCTTTCTAAGGTTCATTTCAGTAATGAGGTACTATTATATACCTTATTCTATAGAAGCACGTTAGAGGAGAAAAAACTAGAAGATAGGAGTGTTCCAGCCAATCATACAATAATTAATGATTTTGATAGAAATGTTAAAGTTGATAATAATAATGTTTATTGTATTGTTGATTAAGAAAAAGTTCTTATCTTTGCAGCAGAAATTAGAAAACGAACTAATAAGCTCTTTGAAATAATGAATGATACTAAAGATGAAAATGGTAGCAATCGTAGTTTGATTGTTAGACAAGATGATGTTAATACTGGTATTCATGTTCTAAATCTTCTTGATGAGAAACAACTTGCTAATGCAGAAGTATTTCTAAAGAAGATTATTGCTACAGAAAAAGGCGGTGTTAAGAGCGTAAATGAAGGTCTTGCTATTCTTATGAGAGCACAAGATTTAAGATTACCTTTTAGTACTTGTATAGAACATATCCATGTAATTAATGGTAAAACCGGTGTTGATGTTCATATCGTCAAAGCGTTGTTGTCAAGGGCAGGTATAGTCTGGGAAACTACTAAAGATTATGTACCTCAGTATAAGTATACTGATGGCAATAATGTTTATGATGAGACACTACTTCCACAGTATTGTGTTAAATGTCGTACCAAAGCAGAAGCTGAAAGTAAAACAGACGATGAAATAGTTGGTGTTTATCCTCTTAAATATTATAAAGATTTAAAAGGTAGAATATACAACGAATTTCAAATTAACGAACAATGTATTAAGTGCATTAATCTACCACAAGCTATGAAAGTAGCTCAAGAAGGTAAGTTTCCTGTTATTAGAACTCAGGCTACTCCTACAGATTATGTTACTGAATATAAGTTTACTAGGTTTAAGAGAATATATGGTAAAGTAGTTGAAACTCATGCTGTAGGACATTTCTCTTATACAGAAGCTAATACGGCTGACTTATTTACTAAAGATACTTTTAAGAAATATACTCGTATCATGATTGGACATCGTGCTTTTATGTATGGTGCTCGTGATATAGCTAGTGATATTCTTATGGGTGTTATGTCAGACGATGAATTATCCGAAGTCTTTGCCAATTCAGTTCCTAATGATGAAGACTTTGTAAATATTGAAGAAATTTCTAATGGTGAAGTTTCTCCAGAGTAAGGAACAATTTAGTGTGTAAATAGTATTATACTATATAATTATTTTATTAACAATTTAAATATTTAAAGTTATGAAGATTAACGGTTTATCATTCGGTATTTCAGCAGTTGCAAGTGGTGTTAAGAGTAGTGTAGTTAATGCTGAGCCTCAGCTTATTGTTGCTACTACTAAGGGTGGTTTTGCTATCACAGGTTCTGTATCTAAGGCTCTTGGTTTGCAGCCTGGTGATAACATTATGTTTGCTAATAACATCGCTGATGTTGAAGCACTTGTAATGGCTAAAGAAAATGCCGATTTGTTGGAGTATGCTAAGAATAATGGTTTCGACCTTGAAACTTCTGAGGGTGTAGAAGCTTGTATTAAGTCTCTTACTGTTTGGTATATTGCTAAGGGTGTTCCTATGTTTAAGAAGGATGGTTCAGAAGCTACTGTAGCTGTTCGTCTTACTAAGGAAGAGAAGAAGAAGCTTTATGATGAGAATGTTGATGCTATCATTGCTGCTAATCGTGCTCAGCTCATTGCTGCTTACAACCTTAATGAGGATGCTACAGATGATGAGATTAAGGAGCATTATACAGTTGATGAGATGCAGAGTCCACAGACTCAGGCATTCAGTGGTTGTAAGCTTGCTGCTAGTGGTAATGCAGTTGGTACTGGTTTGAAGCTTAACTTCTCTGATACAAACAACTGGGAGCAGCTTAAAGCTGATATGGAAGATAAGACTGCTTTGAAGCGTGTATTCTCTGTTGATGTTAAGGCTGGTGAGACAGGTAAGTTCAACGATGGTCATAAGATTGTTGATGTTATCTATTATCCTCTTGGTGAGTACACTGATGAGAAGCCTGCTCGTGTAGCTGCTAATAAGGCTGCTGAACCTGCTGAGTAATTAGTTCATTCATTAGATATTCATTCGCTTTTTTATTATAGGGAACTGAGCAAATCAGTTCCCTTTTTTAATCAATTAATATAAACGTTTAAAACTTAATTAAGTTATGACAGATGTAACAAAAGAAGCAGCAGCAGTTGCAAATGGTGCTGTAAAGAAGAATCGTAGAGGTATTAGTAATAACACAGTAGCCGCTGCTCGTCTTAAATTTCATGAGAAAGACGCTAGCCCAGCTAATGGTTTATTCATGGCTCATCTTGATTCTGTAAGTGTAGAGTGGTCTCAGAGTGGAGAAGGTAATTCTTTTGCCGGTCTTAAGATGCCTCGTCTTGTGGTTACTTTCGCTAGTAATCATGATAATGTTAAGGAACGTCGTTATGTTACTAAGACTTTCTTCCCAGTTGAGAGTAATGTTGATACTATTCCTGGTGGTAAGAATGCTTGGCAAGTAGATGCTCTTCTTAATTGGACAAAGCATCTTCTTGATGTATTCTATCTTAAAGGTCGTGAACTGACTCCTGAAGAGGAAGATGCTCTTACTCTTACATTTGAAGATTATACTGAAGATGAGAATGGCAATTTGGAGTATAATGCAGTAGATGCACAGGATGTTCTTAATGGTTATCGTCACATCTTTGAGAATGTTGCTGCTATGCTTAATGGTCAATTTAATCTTGCTGATGGTGCTACTGCTAAGCCTTGCTTTAAGGATGGTAATGGTAAACCTATTTCTTGTTGGATTAAGTTGCTTCGTGCTACTCGTAATCGTAAAGGTGATTGGGTAGATGTTGATAAGAGCAAAGATTTGCAGTTTACTTCATTTGTTGGTTCTGGTGCTATTGAGCTAGTTAAGATGAAGGAAGGAAAGATTCTTCCTCCTGTTATTCTTGCTATCGATAAGGTTAAGGAAAGTATTACTCCTAAGCAGACTAATAAGACTCCTACTGTTGGTGTTCCTGGTATTCCTGGTATGCCTGGTATGACTGGTGGTGCTGTAGTTCCTCCTGTTGGTGGTGAGTTTGCTGGTGGTGCTCCTGCTGGTGCCGGATTTGACCCAACTGCTACAGATGACCTTCCATTCTAAATAGACAAGTGAAGAGTTATCTCTTTGCCTACTAATTCTCAACTAAAGTTTAATGTTCTAAGGGGTAACGATGGTAGTAATACTGTTGTTGCCCCTAATTTTTTATCAATATGAAACGTAATGCTAACACAAGTAAACTTACAAAAGCTTTTATAGAATCTAGAGTAAGTCAAGAAGAAATTGTAAGTAAATACTTAGATATACCATTAGAAGTAGTTAGAGATTGTGTTGAACATAATCATCTTATTACTTCTGTATTTCGTGATGATGATACTGATGGTAGTATGGGTATTGCATACAATGCCAAGGGTAGACTTAAAGTTCGTGATTTTGGTGGTGCTGGTTTCTTTGATGATGTGTATGGTGTAGTAGCTTACGTACTAAGTATTGTATATGAAAGACCAATTAGTACAAATAATAAACAAGATTTTTATTTTGTACTAAGTCATATTTATAGAACGTTTTCGTATGAAATTGATAATCATATTAATGATTATGATGTAGACGAATCTATAAAGAATGCTCTCGTTAAAGCTCGTAATAAAAAAGCTATTATTGAAATTGTTCCTCGTAGTTGGAATCGTCAAGATAAAGCTATATGGGCTAAATTAAATGTAGATTTGAATTATCTTAATACTCATTTTGTTATTCCAGTTGAGCAATATTATATTGATAGAGTAACTAATCCTACTCCTAAATATAAAGATGCTAAAAATGACCCTTGTTATGCTTATATGCTTGGTCGTAATAAATCTGGAGTATATCTTATTAAACTATATTTTCCATTACGTGATAGAACTAAGGAATTAAAGTTTGTAACTAATTGTAATGTACTTGAAGGTCTTCCTAATCTAGAAAGAGAAGATTATGATTATATTATTATAACTAAGTCTAGTAAAGATAGATTAAGTTTAGGTAGTCATCTAAGCAAACATATCTTCTACGGGGCGGATGGAAAAACTCTTAATATTGAAGTTGTTAATCTTCCTAGTGAAAATTATAGACTTAAAGCTAATGAATATACTTGGCTTAGAAAAAGACTTAATAATGAAGGTATGATTGTTAGTCTTCTAGATTTTGATAGGACTGGACGTGATGGTGCTGATTATCTTTTAAAAACTTATGGCATTCCTTATCTTTTTATTACTCGTGGAGAATTTGGACTTGAGAATTATGAGTGTAAAGATTTTGCTGATTTACATGATAAATTCAATAATGATGAAATAGATACTTTTATTAAAGAAACTATTAGATATGTCGAAATCCGATACAGAAAAGATAAGAGTGATACCGATGCCTATTTCAAAAGATTATCAGACTGTGATTTGCCATACTGAGAAAGCTGGTAATAAAATCAAATCACAAACTCGTATTCTTATGACTTGGATAAGTGATAAAGAAGAAGCTCTACTTGATAAAGGTAGAGCTATTTCTATAACTAGAGGTGGTATTACTTTTGACCTTGATAAAGACAATATATTTTCGTATGGAGAAGTAGATTTTCATGATGGTACTGAAGATTATGATGCTTTAAATGAATTAATTCCTTTTAAAGATGTTGTTCATATTCCTCTTAATTACGATTATGATACTCATACTTGTAAAACTCCTACAAAAATGTATCAAACTAGAGAAACTGATGATATTGGTGCTATGGCTCAATATGCTCATGGTCGTCTAGGTAAACCAGATAAAGTTGTAATATTCAGATTAATAGCTAAACAATGGTAAGATTTCCAAAAGCTTATACTATGGTAATAGATGAACAAGTTAAAGCTATGGCTATCAAAGATATTAGTACTTGTGGTGCTGATGAATTTGTTGCTAAAGCTTGTGTTCGTCTTGATTGTTCTCGTATTAAAGATGATATGAGAATGATGCAAAGTATTGGTACTCCTTATCAATATGAAGTTAGTCGTACTCTGTATGGAATTAATTATGCTCTTGAACAAGGGTGGATTGATGAAAATAAAAGAGACGAATATGTTTCTAAACTTGTAGCTTTACATAAACGTAATCTTAAATATGAAGAAGATAATCCTCCTATCGTATATGATAAGAAGAAAGGTTTAAAGAAGACTACTCGTACTACTAGAAAGAAAGCTAAAGAAGGAACTCTTGAAGGTTTTGAAAAACCTAAGAAAGAGAAAACTCAAAGTGCTGCTCAGTTAAATGCTCAAGCTAGAGCTAAACTTATTAGTAAACTTAAAATTAATATATGATACTATTTAAAAGAAATGCTAAAGGTGACCCTATTTCATGGAGTATTCATGAATGGGGTCAAGATAATGAGTATATAGTTCATTATGGTGTTGTAGGAGGGCATAAACATAGTGAAATAATTAAAGCTAAACTTAGTAGAGGCAATGAAATAGAATCTCGTATTAAAGCTAAGCGTAAAGAAGGATATAAAGAAGTTTCTGAACTTAAAGATAATGCTCCTTTAAAGATAGAAGGTGATGTTAATATTCTTAACTTTCTTAATACTTATCTTCCAAAGAATAATACTACTAATGAAGGTTTTGTTCTTCCAATGCTTGCAAAAGTACTTAAAGATAATAAACCTTTTGATAAACGTAGTTATTTAGGTCAGTATAAAATTAATGGAGTTAGATGTATTGTTGGTGCTGAAGAAACTAATGATATATTTAATCCTGTTAGGCTTACTTATCGTTCTAGAGAAGGTACTGATTGGACTCCTAAACTTACTTGGATGGATGAAGTAATTCTTCCAGCTATTAAAGATGATTTGCTTGATGCTATGATTGAAGAAGGAGCTTGCCTTGATGGTGAACTTTATATTCCTGGTTATAAAGTAAATGATATTAATAGTTTTGTTAAGAATGAAAAGCTTCCTCAACATCTACTTCTTCAATATTGGTGTTATGATATTGCTATTGATAATATGAGTTATGAAGCTAGACGTAAGTTTAAGATTGATAACATAAGTAGACTATGTTATACTTTTGATACTTACGAACAGCATCTTAATAATAAGAGTAAACTTATATTATTGCCTGATATTAATATCAGTAATATTGATGATGCTACAAGATTTAGAGATAAGTTTATAGGTCTTGGTTTTGAAGGTCTTATTATTCGCGATGTTAATTCTGCTTATCAATTTGGTGCTCGTAATTTAGCTATGCTTAAATATAAACGAGTTGATGATGCAAAGTTCAAAATTGTTGATGTTATTCCTGAAGGAATTAGAACTACACTTTGTAAACTTGTTCTTAAAAATGACATCAATGAAGAACTATTTGAATGTACTCTTAATTTTGACCATTCAAGACAAGAGTATATTTTAAAGAATAAAGAAAAATATATTGGTAAATATGCCTTTGTAGAATATAGAGAACGTTCTGGAGTTAAGAGTGTTCCTTTTCATGCTAAGGCAGTGGATATAATAGATTAGTAATATGAATTTAAACGCTTATGATAACGTAACAGAAAAACTAGACAAACATAAAACTTGGTATTCTCCAAAGTTTAAAAGACTATATAGTCGAGAAATAAAGTTTAGAATGTTCTATAAGTTCTTACAACGATGGAACGAAAGTATTAAACGAAATGATTATTTTCTAGCTGTTAGTATGTATAATACTGATGGCAGATTTAGTATAACTAATAAAGATAATTATAGTAGATTAAAGTTTTCTATTCCTAAAGAAGTTATTGAAGATTCTATTCTTAATTCTATAGTTGAAGATGCTAATGTTGAAGTTAAACTTGTTGATAATCAGCCTGATGGTGAAGTGTATCAGTTGAACATATAACATTAAACTACTAGAGCCGCCCCGTAGAAGATGTGGTAGATTTCCACTTTACTTAATACGTGAGCGGCTTTATTGTGCCTGCTTATTAGTTATTCATATAACTAAATTCAATTCGTTAGAAACAAAATTAAAATATTAAATAACTTAATAGTATGAGCAATGAAGATTATAATAGTGGTTGGTTTGGTTGTTTAGTGCTTGTTGCACCTTATATAATAATAGGAAGTTTAATGCTTCTTTATTATGCTATTCGCAATCATGCAATTTAGAATAATATTTATTATAAAACATTTGGAACGTTAGATATTTAACTTAATAAAATAACAATTATGAAATTAAAAAATGCTATTGATACGACTATTTCTCATAATGCTTTAGTTGTGCTTGAAGAAACAGACCCAAAAGATTCTCATTATTCAATTAATATTTATGAAGGAATGGCTCATGAAATTCCTAATGAATTACTAGAAAGAGAAATGTTTCCAATAACAGATGTTGTAGGAGACCGTGTAGGAAGACTTCATATACAGTTAAAAACTGATTTTGAAGCTGCTGACGAACTTTTATTATTTACTCAACTTCCATGTATTACAATAGAAGAAAAACCTGACAATTTTGTAGTATGTGAAGAATGTTGTGGATGTGTTCCTCATCTTTACGCTATTAACTCTCAATATGCTATTGATTGGGTAGATGAAGAAGGACTTTGTATTCGTTATATTAAAGGTACTACTCCAGAAAAAGCTATTAGAAATGCTTTTAAATGGTGTTTAGATAAAGGTCTTATAACAAATCCTACTTATATAAAATAATAATTATGACAGAAAGTGATTTAAAGTATTGGAAAGCGGTGCTTAATGGAGTAGTTCCAGAGCATCTTGTAACTCCTGAAGTTGTTGCATTACGTGACCAACAAAACAAAATGCTTAATCTTATGGCTAAGAAGAATGCTGATTATGGTAATGCTTTTAATAAAGGTTGTGATAAACTAGGCTATAGATATGGTCTAGCTAGAATGTATGATAAAGCTAATCGTTTGGTTCATCTTATTGAAGATGATTTTCAAGGTTACAGTAATCCTAATGTTGAAGATGAAAGTATGTTTGATACTATTCAAGATTTAGGTAATTATTGTAATATGTTATTAGCTTGGCAAGCTAGTGATAATGGACATGAAGCTACAATACCTTTTACGGGGGGTGTAGAGAAATCTTTCATTGATATTTCTACTCTTGTTAAAACAGATAAACTTATTCTTATCGAAGAAACCAGTAAGAAAGATGTAACTAATGAAATTATATCTGCTTATGGTTTTGAACATCTTTGTAAAGATAAAGATGGATATGTATATAATTTATCTGCTGATGATAAAGAAATTCCTGTTACTAGTGAACATAAAGAGAATATAGTTGCTATATCTCACGAAGATTATGAAGCTGGAAAAGATTTTGTTAAATGTAAAAAGTAAATAATTATGATTAAAGTTGTAAATCCTAGTGTTGAAGTTTGGAAACAAGAAGGTTATACACTTGATGCTATTTTTAAACATATAGCTAGATGTGCTCGTGTTTGCTATCAAAGTACTCCTAAAAATAAAGATGAAAATGCTTATGATTTTCTTCTTAGAACTATCTTTAAAGGACATGATTTCTTCAATCTCACTAAGGTTAATCCTAAGAATCCGCATGAACGAATACTTGCTCCAAACGCTTACGATGATGTAGATTTAACAAGTCTTCATTTGAGTTGTTGTGAACATGCAACAGTTCATCTTAAATTTCCTACTTTCATGCCTAGAGCTGCTGCTATGTGGGAAGGAGTATATGAACATAATAAATATAGTAGAACTAATAATCACGATGGTTATCTTTATGTTACTACAAATCTTAGAGTAATAATAGAAAGTTATGCTATTGATACTCTTGAGTTTATAGATACAACTCCTAATTGTCCTTACTATATGCCAAGAACTACTGTTTGTTTTATAACAGATATTGGTGCTAGTCGTGAACTTAATCGTCATAGAGTTAATAGTGTCAGTGAAGAAAGTACTAGATATTGTGCTTATGACAAAGGTAAATTTGGTAATGGAATAACTGTTGCTAAACTTCCTTGGATTAAAACTATAGATACTAATGATGAGTTTAACGTAACTACTTATAATAACGGTTTTTATAGTGATGAAGAAATTTATGATAAATCTGTTCATCTTATTGAAGCTAAAAATACAGATAATTGGATTGCTGCAGATTGGTTCCTTTATGGTCTTCAAATTTGTGATTTAGTTTATCGTAAAACTCGTGAACTTGGTTGGACTGCACAACAAGCTAGAGAAATTCTTCCTCTTAATACTAAAACTCAAGTAGTTCATACTGCTTTTGTTGATGATTGGGAACATTGGATTGCTTTACGTAGTAGTCAAGTTAGTGGAAAAGTTCATCCTATGATGAGTGAATTAGCAAAACAATTAGTTAAACAAGTATATCCTGAATAATTATGTGGATAAGTATATTAAATTATAATATGGACAAATCGAAGTTGCTGATGTAACTGATGATTTTGCAGAAAATAATGTCGCTTTAACTGATGACGAAAGAGCTACAGATTGGCTTGAATCAAACGGTTATTGTCCTGACGAAGTTAGTTATATGTTAACTGAGGAATGTCCTTTATGTGTAGTAAATAATGTAGAAAATCATTTAAACTTATAAATTATGGAAAAGACAATTAATGAAGTTAAGAAGAATGCAAAGACTTTAGAGAATGATATTCTCAAGTTGATTAGTGATTTTGAAGTAGCTAATCCTGAAGTTGAAGTTCGTGTTACTGTAGGTCGTAATTATTCTACTGTTGAAGATGGTAAAATTACTCATAGAGCAGATGTAGATTTAACAATTAAATAATTAAGCAATATGTCAAAAAGTATTTTCAATATTGATAGAGAACTTTATTCTCTTTATGATGAGATAGAAGAAGCAGGTGGAGAAATAACTCCAGAAATGGAAAAAAAGCTTGAAATTAACGGTCAAGAAATGACTAATAAAGTTAAGAATATAACTAACTTTATTAATAATTTGAATGCTGATATTCTTGCTATTAAGTCTGAGACTGATAGACTTGCTAAGCTCAAGAAGTCTAAAGAGAATACAATTAAAGGTCTTACTAATCTTGTTCTCTTTGCTATTAAAAAGTATGGTACAGAAGATAAGAAAGGTAAGAAGTGGATTGATTGGGGTACTGGTAAAGTAACTATTCGTAAAAGCGAAACTGTTGAAGTTAATAGTAAGAAACTTGAAGCTATTAATGATATGCTTAAAGTAACTTTTGCTAATGGTATATATACTGGTACTCTTAATCAGAACTCTTCTGTAGATGAACAAGCATTACTTGATGCTATTGTTAATACTGCTAAAGATTCTGGTAATTACGAATGTAGTGAAATTGACATAGAAGACCTTGATGATGTTAATATTGAGGTTACTGTTCCAGTTAAACTTACAGACCTTCTCAAGGGTGATGGTTATCAGCTTATGACTAATATCGGAGCTGTTAATCGTGATGGTTGGAAATTTAAACCTAGTGTTGATAAGAAACTTATGAAAGTTAAAATCAAAGATGATGGTTGTGTTTCCAATATTGTTGAAGTTGTTGAAAATGATAATTTAACTATCAAATAACATGAGAGTTTCAGAACTAATACAAAAACTTGACAGTCTCCAAGAAACTAATGGAGACTGTCAAGTTATGGTTGATGATATATATGCTGCTAATGTAGAATATGATTCATCTTTAGATATTATAAATATAACGTCTTATTAAAATAAAATGGTAATGTTATGTATAATGTATATTTAATTAAAACAAATATTAAAATAAAAGCTAATACTTTTCTTAATGTTAGTATTTTAGTAGAAGATTTATCTGATGCTACAAGTAGCGCTTCATATCTTAAATATAATGGTGAAGAACTAAAGAAACATATAGTTAGTGTAGAACTTATTGTTTCAAATGTAGTACGTGATACATGGAACGTTAATGATTTAAATCCTGATTATAAAGATAATCAAGAGGCTCTTCCTCCTACTGATAATATTTAATTTAATGTTTAACAATTTAATAACGCTGAGTTATGAGTAAATTTAATCGTGGTGGTCTTCCTTGGGCTATTGGTAAAGATGTATCTGATTGTGTAACTGCACAAGATGTAATGAAGAAAGCAGGTCTTGATTGGTCTGTTCAAAAGTGTGAACTTGTAGGTAAAATGCCTTTTAGAATAGGCAGTAATAACGATTTAGGTGAAGACGCTTTTGTACATGATGGTAACATTTATCGTGAGTGTGCTAATGCTTATGCTACCTATCGTACAGATTGTAATTATCCTTTAGGTATAGTTAAAGATAAGTATGAAGTAGTTCAAAATATGGATGCTTTCAATTTCTTTAATAATGCTATTGGTGAAGGTAAAGCAATTTGGGATAAAGCTGCTTGTCTTAATATGGGAGAGAAAGTCTACGTTAGTGCTAAACTACCAGTACAAACTTCTGTAAGTAGAGAAGATGTTATAGATAATTATCTTGTGTTTAGTAATGGACATGATGGTGGTTCATCTGTAGATATTATGATTACTCCTGTTCGTGTTATTTGTACTAATATGCTTAATGGTGCTTTGGATAAAGCTTCTTGTCATATTAGACTTAGACATACTAAGTCTATAAAAGAGAAACTTGAACTTGGTGCTCAAGTACTTAAAGTTGCTTGTTCTCATGCTTTAGATGCTCAAGAACTTTATCGTCATCTTACTACTATTAAGATGAGCGATGAAGATGTTTACAAGTATCTTTGTGAATTACAACTTACTCCTGCTGAGATTGAACGAATTAATCAGTACGACCCTAATAAAGGTTATGCTAGACTTGTTGCTCGTGATTATAGACTTCTTGAAGCAGTTGAAATATCTTCTCGTAAAGCTAATCAACTTTATAATATGATGGATTACTATAATGATGGTATCGGTCAGAAAGATATTTGTGGTACTGCTTGGGGTGCATATAATGCTGTAACTGGTTTCTATTGTAATGTTGCTAATCTTGAAGGTGAGAAACGTATGAATAGTCTTGTTTGGGGTAGTGCTAATAATAATATGAATAAAGCACTTAATGCTGTTGTAGCTTATGCAAGTTAATTTTAATAGAAAAGAAAATCAATTTAAAGTACCTCATTACAAAGTTGGTGATGAGGTACTAGCTTTTAGTCATATTAGTGGTAAATTCTTTGTTGGTACAGTTAGTGCTGTAAATAGTTATGCTGATACTAACCAAAGTGTTGTAAATTACACTATTATGATTGATGAAAATAAAGGTATTCCTAATGTTCCAGAAGCTTTAGTATTTGATGACGTTAATGATGCTAAAGAATGGGTAAATTCATTAAGAATGGAACTATATAACTATTGATACATTCCTTTACGGGGAGGATAGAGTAACTACTAGTGTTAGAATACTAGAAGCAGCTAAATCCGCCCCGTAGAAGATGTTAGTGGTTAAACTATAGTTAAACTACTTATTGTTAGTAGTAATACTGATAATAATGCTTATCTTTGTAGTGATAATCATAGCAACTAACATTAATATGCTGTATTATATATTATATAGGTACGTTGTAACATATTGAGTGTTAGTTTATTAAACATTATTTAACGCTAAAAAATGTAGGTTGTTGTGATAGCAACCTACTTTTTTTGTATATTTGCACAAGCGTTGATGATGTATATAATACTTATGATACTATGATTACTTTTATAAATTATAAAACAATTATGGCTGAAGCAACAGGTAAAGCTAGAACTAAAATAGATGGTAAACTACAAGATGTAGAAACTATTTATGATGTGTTTAAAGGAGCAGGAACATATTTTGCTCCTGAAATAGCCGTACATTGTTCTAAAACTGCAACTCAAGTAGCTTATTATATTTATAAGAAACTTAGTCAAAATCAAACTAGTTTTAGAATAGTTACAAAAGAAGTAATTAAATCCGGTTTAGTTAATGCTAAAACTCCAGATAGAGTTAGAGATGCAATTAAAGAATTAATTAAAGCTGGTGTTATGATTGCTTGGAAAGATATAGAAGGTATTGATGAATATAATTTTGATATTGATTCTAGATATTATCTATTAAATCCTCTTGTTATTAGACGATGTAGTACTAATGCTTTTAAACGTAATTGTGAAACTACTAAAGATAGATTCAATAATAGTAAACAATTATGGATAAATGAATATGATGCTATAGTTTATAATTTTAATACTAATGTATTACAAATAACATATAATTAAATTATGAGTCAATTAAGTAATCGTATTGCAGATGCATTTATTAATTATGCAAATGCTTTTAAAGAAACTCCAGACAACAGAGAGTTAGCTGAAAAAGAGCTTAAAGAAGCTCTTCGTACAGCTATTGATTTTGTTCCAGTTAAAATTTGGCTTGACCCTAAAGTTAAAGCACAAATTCCAACGTATGCTCATTATATGAGTGAAGGTGATAAAGATGGTCACGCTTATGGACATGCTACAGACGCTTGTTGTGATGTAATTGCAACTAGTGTTGAAATCACAAAAGATGGTCGTGTTAAATGCGGAACTGGTATTCATGTTGCTACTGAATATCGTGATTCGCTTACTTTACGTCCTAATTCACGTATTACTAAAATGGGTTACGTAATACCTAATTCTCCTGGTACTGGTGATGAAAGTTATCGTGGAGAATTTTTTGTTGTATTCCGTTCCATTATAACTAATGCAAAACCTATTGAAGTTGGTGATGTTATTGGTCAACTTGAGATTCCTCATCATAGACAAATTTGTTTTGAAACAGTTGAGAACCTTGAAGACCTTGGCATAACTGATAGAGGTGATGGTGGATTTGGTTCTACCGCAAAGAAATAATTAATAATTTAAATAGTAAACAATATGAAAAAGTGGGTATCAGAAATGATTAAGCAGCACGCACATACTGCTATCGAAGTTAACAATGTGGCTAAGTTTATCGAAAACGCTAAGAATAGTGATAAAGTTGGTAAAGTATCTTTTGCTAATCTTGCTTTGCTTCTCAGAGATTTGAAGAATACTGCAAAGACTTATGAGACTATTCTTAACAATGAAGGAGTTCATTTTGCTCCTGATGGTTCTTATTATGAAAAAGTAGCTGAGATAAATGAAAAGAAAAATCCTGATAATAACGACTAAGAATTGTCTTGGTTGTTCTATAGCAATAAATAATACTCAGACTGTTATTGCTAAATCATCTAAAGAAATAGCTCTTGAAATTAAAGATTTTGCAGAGCTTCCTAAAAGACTTATTCATAAGTATAGAGCTTATGATTATCCTACTACAATATTTCTTGAAGATGATAATGTAACATTTAAATTTGTTGGAAGTACTCATGTGAACTGTATACAGAGGTATATAGATTTGTATTTGAAATAAATACTGAAAATTTTTCTTCTGTTGTTGCTGCTAGTGCTTGTGAAAGTACTAGCAGTTTTTAATTTAAAATTATTATGAATCCAAATTATAATAAACATAAGAATATAGCCATACTTATACTTACTATTGTAGCTGCCGGATTTGGTGCTTGTAGTTACAATAAAGTTTCTAATAATAAACCTGTAAGTATAGATAGTTGTGGAATTAATGATGATTTCTATGAAATTAATGATGTTGATTCTACAAATGATGGATATAACACAGATAGTGTTATTTATCTTGATGATAATGGTAATATAATTAAAGCTCCTTTTAAATAAGAAGCTAATTAATTATATGGCAGTAGATTGTTTCAAATGATGCTGCGTTCTTGAGAAATTTAAATTCTCCTCTGTCGCATTAATTCTCTTCTTCTGAATAGTTATTCAGTCGTAATATTAAAGTAGCTTAGAAGTCATTTAAAATGTAATTTATCGAATAATCATTCTTACTTGTCAATCTTATTTCAGCTCCAGGCATACGAGATTAAACTATACCAAACTTAGTGGGAAACTCCCACAATTACATAATAAATGATTTCTAAGCAACTTACATATTAATGTCGATTAATCATACTACTTTAATTATTTGACCGCTTACGAAAGAAATTGAAATATTACTTATGTTTTTAATATTTGCATTCCATGTTATAAGAGTTCATAATTCAACATTAGCAGCAGCGGCTGCATTACATTTTAATCATTGTTTAATATTATGAGTAGCTTGTCCGTGAGGATGAGTTACTCTTTTTTTTTATTTATTAGTAGCGACACATTATGACACATTAAACGAAAAAGAGCTAGACAGTCATCACGACTATCTAGCTCATAAACTTTATAAATATCACCTTAAACAACATTTAAAATCCTATAATCATTTATTTTAGCAAGTAGTTTAAAACTTATAGCATTTGTTACTCTAGCAGGATTCGAACCTGCTCTGACAGAACCAAAATCTGTAGTGCTACCATTACACCATAGAGCAATAAAGTTTCGCATACATCTGTAGTAATTTCATGACAAAAACAGGAAAACCTTTATCTGTTGCAAAGATACTATTAATATTAATATCTCCAAAAGATAAAGGTCTTATTTAATTCTTATTAGTAGAAATATAACTATCGATACCTTCTACGGGGCGGATTTAATCATTTACATTAGTAGGTATTATACCAAGTATATTGTCTCCTAATTTATAGTAACTGTTACTCTTATCAAGACCAGCAATATTACTATAAGCTCTATAAATAGGTATCTGTCTAGTAGTAAGAACATAAAGTTTATTTTCTCCTGCATATCTACCACTACTATAATCCCAGTTATAATCATCACCAGCTATAAGTCCTTCTGCTATAATATTCATAGCTTTAAAAACATCACTAGGCATAGTCTGAGCTGCAATAGGAGAACTATATAACTTCTTACCTTCAGTTATAATAAATGGAGGAGTATACATCATAACTTGAGTTGCAAGACTGTCTGCCTCATAAATAAGAAGATTTCCTAAAGTACTATTTTCAAGTTCTTTATCGTCCCAAATAGCATGAGCAGCAAGAGACATAGCAATAGCAGCTACTGAACCAGCGACATTACCCATAGCTCTAAGTATTGCAGCACGTTGATAACGAGGTAACATGTTCCAGTTTGTACTAAAATTTGTAGCCATATCTACATAACCTGTAAACAACTTTTGAAGAGTTTGTAATGCACCAAGTTGAGTACCATTAATTTCTCTATCAGCTTTAATCTTATCTAAAGGCATTGAAAGGAAATCCATAAGAGCAGGACCACAACCTAGTGTAAAAGCTCCACGTTCTTCATTAAAATAACCTTGTCTTCTATAATGTTTAAGAATGCCAGGATATATATGTTTATGATATTGCATAGCAAGACTACCCCACCAATGTTTTTCAAGTTGTGCAGCACCAAGCTTATCATATACACCATGTATCTCTTTATTAACACTAATAACTTTACCTTTAAATTCACCAAGAAGTTTATAAGCATCAGAAACTTCTTTATCTGCACTAAGCGCATCAAGTTCTGCAAGTTTACTACCTTCTTTAAAAGTTAGTTTACCGTCTTTCAAATCAAGATTTTCAATAAGAGTACTATTCTTTTCAAAATCAGCAGTTGCAGTTTTTTCAAGTTCTTTCTTTACTTTAACAAATTCTTTTTGCATCTTATTAGGAAGAGTTCTAGCAAATTCAGTAGTAAAATCTTTACGACCAAAAACAAACTCTTTAAGTTTATTAGCATCTTCTTTTATAGTACCAACATAGTTATTAAACTTAGCTTCAAATTCAGTACCTTCAATAATCTTCTTTAAAGCTTTCTCATGACAATCAGCAATATATTCATATTTACTCATAGCACGATACTTAATTTTACCTCTATTTTCAGCATCAACTACAGGTACAAGCCTATTACTATACATAAGACTAAACATAGCAGCATTTTGCATAAAATGTTCACCTATAGCGTTAGGAGAATAAAGAGCATTTCTAAGTTTCTCAAAAGCAGTACCTGCATCAAGATGATTACCATCACTAATACCAGCAAGTTGGTCAAAGTCAATAACATTCATCTCTTTAACTATAGCACTAGCTAATGTTGAAGCTTTATCTTTACCAAGGTCATTAATAAAACTCCATGAGTTATACATCCATAAAGCTTTACCAAGAGCATAGTCTTTAGCTCCAAGAAATTCTTTAGCTATCCATTCGCCTGCTAAACTCGATTCACCAACAGTAACGTTACTGATACCACCAGTAATATTAAGCATCATAAATTTAGCACTAGTAAAAGATTGAAGAAGACTACTAACTTTAGTAAAGTTAGCATTACTTTCTTTAAATTGATTATAGATAATTCTACGAATCCAATTCTCATATTGACCTTGAAGTCTTTCATCTTTTTGAGTAAGATAACGAGTTTCACCTCTAGCACCTCTTTGATGGTCTTTCTTTAGATTACTCCAACCTACATTCTTTTGATATACTTCCATTCTATCAAGCATTTCTTTACCGTAATAAAGCATATACTTATTATCTTGTATAGCATTAAAATGAGCAGCTTGAGTAATAAAGTTTGAAAGTACAGTACGATAATCTCTATTAAGTAAAGCACGATGAATTTCTTTATTTTTCTTCAATGCTTCTTCCATACGTTTATTATAAGCTGTAAGTGCAGCATTATATTCTTCATCATCAGCATAAGATATACGCTGTGGCTTAGTCTTTTTAATATTCTCTATATTAACAGAATCTTTATTTCTAAGTTGTTCCATTAACATAGGCATATCAATAGCTTTATCATCAGCATAATCTATATGATAGAAAGGGTCTCTACCATTCTGAAGTTTATCGCTATAACCAAGGAACTCTAGGAATTGTTTTCCCCACCATTTTGCATCATGCTCTGCACCTTTACTCATAGAAGGAAGATAACCTCTACCTATAAAACGTTTTGCAGATTCAGTTTGAGCAAGGTTATTAAGAGTCTCTTGAATATATCCCATAAGCTTTTGTTGATGAGCATTAAGAACAACTTCTGAATCATAAGTTTTATCATCAGTTTTCTTATAATTATCAACATAACCTACACCTTCTTTATAATTTGGATTTCTATATGCAGCTTTAGGAGCAAGTTCAGTTTGAGCATAACCAGCATTCCATTCACCGTTTGCAACAGCAGGCATAATTTGAGTTTTTCTCCATATTACAGTAGGTTCCATTCTATGAGTATAAGGATTAAATACATGATTTCTATCATACCATTTCTTAAATTCAGCATAACCTTTTGCTCTTTGCTTTTTAAGTTCAGCTTCATAATAAGGAGTATTGACAGTCTCAAGATTATTATGTATAGTACGATAAGCTTCAGTTCTTTCGTCCATTTGTTTATGAAGTTGTTCAGCTTTCTTTTTACCTTTTGTCTTGAGGTATTTATCCATATCTACTTTAAGAGTACCATAGATATAACGATTAGGTATTCTATCTTTAGTTTCATCATAAACTATATTACCTGAAGCATCAGTAACAACTTGATATTTATCATCGACTTTTGGAATACCCATTTTATTAACTCGTTCCCAAGCTTTATAATACTTAGCTCCTTTAGCTTTAGCTCGTTCTTCTTCTAGATTAAATGCTTCTTTATTGTAATTATCTAAATCGACAAAACGAGTAACAAAATAAGCAATAGACTTACCATTAGTACTATCTTCTGTTTTCTTCATACCAGCAAATAAAGGTTGATAAGCTTGATAAAGTTTATCAAGTTCTTCCTCAGTAAGTTCTGAAGTAGCAACATGTTTAGTAGCAATGTCATAATGTGGAGCAAGTATTTCATTAACTTGTTTCACTATTTGCTGATATTCTTTATTTGGAACACCATTAGCTGCAAGTCTTTTATAAACTTCAGCAGGATAAACAACATCATCTTCAGGACCATTACTAATAAGAATACGGTCATTTTCCATACCATATTTTGTATTATTAAAACGTTTCTGAGCTTCTTCTTGAATAGCAGCTTGTTGTTTTTCAGTAAATATAGTACCATCTAAGCGACCAAATTCATCATAAGGATTTACATTAGTTGCTTTAAGCTTTCTAAGATATACTTTAAACTTATTATTATTTTCACCCTTATAACCCATAGTTTTATATGCTTCGTGTATAGCTTCTTGAATACTTGGGTCAACTGTCCACTTAGCATTAGTAGCAAGCCAAGCTTTTGCAGCTTTATATTCTTTATTCATTTCAAGCTGAGAAGCAGGAATACTAATTCTACCAGATGGGTCTCTAGCTTCAGCAGTTTCAACAATATCGAGCATACATTTTAGTTGGTCTTCAAAACCTTTACGAACTTTACTATCATTATACTTATTACGAATATCATTAATAGTTCTGAGATATTTGTCAAGAGCTTTACAATCATCAGCATTATTTATTCTAGCTTTATAGTATCTTTCTTTATCAACAATTTCACCAGTTGAAGGATTCATACCAGGATAACCCATGATAAAACTTTCTTTAGGTTCACCATTATCTAAATCATATTCAGAACGAATATCATTAAGATGATACCAAAGATTCTTTAATTCAGTTTCTTTTTCAGGACTAAGTGTACCATCAGTTCTACTGGCATTAATTTCATCAATCATAGCTTTTGTCTTAATATACTCTTCAAGTATAGGTCTATGATTTCTATAAAGTTCATCTTGAGCATCATAAAGTTCTTTATAATAACTATCAACAAATTTACGATTTACATGGTCTAATAAAAACTTATCAAGTTTATGTTTAGCTTCAACGTAAGCTTCAGGATTATTAATTATATCTGATTTAGCATTACGTTCATCTTGTCTAAGTTTATTTAAATCGTTTTCAAAGTTATCATTATAAGGACGAATAAATCTACCATCAGCGTCAATAATATCATCAAATGATAAATGAACTCCAGCAGCTTTTGCATCAGCAAATATTTTATCTATTTCCTTATTGAAAGTATCTACAGTTCTTCTAGCTTGAAGTTCTTTAGCTCTAATATCAGACATTACATTTTTAGTAAGTACTTGTATAAAAGCATTACCAGAATCTTGTAAATCACCAACCCAAGCATCAAACCAACTAGTAGAATGAAAACCATCAAATACACTAATAAGATTATTTTGAATTTGAGGGTTATCACTAAGCTTTGCAAGATAGTCATTAGCAAACAACTTTTCAGCTTGTTCAATAATAGAAGTATCCGTAAGTTGTTTAATTGCATTTTGAAGTCTTTCTACATAAGCTATAGTATTATCACTATCTACAGATTTATCAACTTTAACTGAAGCAATATTACCATATTTACTAATCAATGCTCTAGCGTCAAGAAGAGTCTTTAAATATCTTCTTCTTTCAGCAGGATTATTTCTAATAATATCTATAGTACGAGCATCATTTACAGGTAAGAAATGACCTTTATCTTCAACAAACTGATTAAGTTGTTGAGTAATGTCATTAACTTTATCTTCAACATAAGTTGTTATGTTATAATAAACATCTTCAGCTTGAGATTGAAACTCATTACGTGTAGCATTAAAACCTTTAGCTGAAAGATTATTTACTTTTTTACGAGCAGAATAATCACCTTCATGACTTCTACGATTCATATCATTATAAGCGTCAATAGAGAAATCAAGAACACTAGCACCAAGCTTAGAATTAGTGTTTAAAGTAGCATTAGGTTTACCTTTTGATTTAACTCTTACAAAGTAAGTATTATAAGGTACATTAATACCTAAGTCTTTAGCTTTATCTATTTCAGATTTTCTAGGAGCTCTAAATTCGAATATTTCATCAACTTCATTAGTAACTTCTTTACCATCTTCTACAGTAACATAAGTTCCTTTGATGTGTTGAGAATTACCAAATACAGTACCAATTGATTTACTTCTTAAATAAAAACTCTGAATAGCAAATTCTTTACCATTACTTTCAGGATATTTATTAAGAATTTCATTAATAGTAAACTTAGCAGAAGCTTCCTGATATTTACTAGGATTATTAATATCAAAAGCATTAGCATTTTTAAGTTTAAGATGTTTAACATTAAACTTATAAGCTTGAGCCATTTCATTAAGGTCTTCTATACTAGGAGTATCTCCCTTCTCTAATCTATTAATATAATCAACATAAAAACCTTCACTTCTATAACCTTTAGTATTTTCTCTATTAAGACTTACTTCACCAGTTTCATTTTCATCAAGTTTGGTAATAGGATAAGCATATACTTTATAGTTATTTTCAACAATTTTATAAAGTCTAGCTTTATATTCTTTACCTACTTTCTCATTAAGATGAACATAATGATTTGCATAAAAATCATCATTAGTGTTTGATTCATTAATAAAACCATACTTAGCAGCAAGTGCTCTTTGAGACTTTAAATTATTATATTCAGCAAGAGCTGTTTTAAGTTCCGTATTAAGTGCAGTAATTTCACTTTCATCAGTAGTAGCTTCTATGTCATGTCTAAGATTAACAATCTTTTCTCCAACAATACTAATATCAGATAAATCAAATACAAAAAGATTATTTGGTTTTTTGAACTTACTTAATTCTGAAACATAAGTACCATTCCTACGAACATTCTTAACTGTCTTATGGTATATAAAATTACTATCACTATGAGAACGAACATAACGTTCAGCAACGTCATAAGTTCCAGCAAAATTATTAAACTCATCAACTATATAATTAATAGCAGATTTACCACCAAACAAATCAGCATTTCTAAGAGCATCATTTGTGATAACTTTACTAATGCCATTACGTCTCATCTTGAAATTCTCAACAGCAAAAGCATATTTAATCATATCAATAGCTGCAAGTTTAACAAGAGGATTATCACTATTAGCTGCTTGGTCAAACAACATATAAGCAGTTTCTACATCAGTGGTATCATCTTTAAATTGAATACTTTGCTTAGATTGACCAGTAGTATTATACTCATATTGATTGAACAAGTTTACTTTAAGTAAACCAAATATACCAGCATCTTCAGATTTACTTTGCAAATAAGCAACCTTTTGAGCAGGAGTAAGTTTAGCAAAAGATTCTACTTCAGAAGGAGTTGGTCTATTAATATATTCGCAATCAAAATTAAACTGAGGTTTAGCATTATATCCAAAGATTCTTTGACGTTCAGCGATAGTATCGCTTTCGCTATCAAAACCATAAGCTAATGTACCATCTTGTTTAGCAAATACTTTACTACTATACATTACTGGAGCAACATGATTATATATACTACTAAGAATATATTGTTGAAAGTCGTTATATTCTTTCTCATTAATATTACGACTTCTATCACTAAAAGTATTCTCAAGACTATAAACAAGATTCTTAAAACTATCAGTTTGAGTATCAAATAACATACTATTAATACTACTAGATGTAGCAGTAGCATACTTTAAGAAGCAATGAAGAGAAGGATATTTAGATTGACTATCATTATGCTTATCCATCATATAACTTCTAATATCTACAACTTTGTTACCAGCAGCATTTTTAGTAAGAAGACCAGGATAAATAGCTTCAAGGAAAGACATTTCATTATCTTTATCTTTAACAGAAAGAACATTTTCTATATTAGCATTTTCTCCATTAACAATTTCTTGAATATCAGTAAATACTTTATTAGTAGCAAAAAGAGTTTGCTTAGCACCAAATCTATCAGGATTGCAAACACGAGCTAAAGAACTAATACCTTGAGCTAAACGATTAATATCATTATAAGCAAAAAGTATAGACATATCATACACCATATCTTCTACGGGGTGGCTCTCCTTTTGATTAAGTCTATTTGCTAATTCTTTATAATTAAGAATAACTCCATTATTAGAGGTAAGACTATATTCTGTACCAATAGCAGTATTTACTTTGTCTATTACAGTTTTGATATTGTCATCTTCTGTTACTCCAATGTTCATTTCAATAGCTAATTTTTTAATAGCATTATGAATAGGTTTAGAAGTATCTTCAGCATAAATAGACTTATTAGCATTATACTCTTCTACAATACGACTAATAGCAGGTTGCATAATAAACGCAACAGTTGTGTCATAATTACTACCAATATCAGGAAGAGTTTTATATACTGCAAAAGTAAAGTCATTTACATTTGGAATAGCACCTTCCTTAACAGCATCAAGAATATGAGCAGTACTTTGAGAAGTATATGCAGTAAGAATACGTCCGTCTACATTTTTATTATCATTAGTCCAACCGATAGTAGTATGTGTTACAAGATAATCACCTGTTTCTTCATCAGTGGTAACATTAGCTTCACCAAATCTATTTATAAGTTCTTTAGCATCATACTTATCTTTATCGTAACAAATTGTTACTTCATAATCGCTATTAATAGTAGGTTGAACTGTATTACAAACAGAAACAAAAGTATCACGAGTAACACTAAACGCTTTAAGTTTAGCACCACTCATAACATCTTCTTGATAATCAGCTTGGTCAAGGAAGTCATAAGAACTTCTAGCATTACGTATTTTCTTAACTACAGGATTGATAACTTTATCGCGTGCATTGATAATATCATCAAAATTAGAACGTGATAAGTTCTCCTCAAGAGATATATTATCTTTGAGAATATCAATCATATCATCAAGAATACGATTATTACGAGCATTACGAGTATTAGCATCTTCTACATTTTGAGCTAAATACTCATTATAACTCATAATACCAAGCTTTTTAGCAGCTTTATTAAACTTATCAATTCTACCTTGAAGAATCTCTTTAGCTTTATCAGATTTAAAAGCTTTTTTATCGATATATTCATTACTAATAGAATCAACCATATCTTCATGTACTGAAATGAAATTATCATCAGCAGCATCAAGATTAGTTTTATTAGTACGAATATAATCAGCTACAAATTGAAGTTGTTTAAGATAACTATCCTTTGTAAGTTTACCAGTTTCTGGGTTCTTTACAGCTTGAGATTCAAAAGCCTTATGAGCAGCTTTTACAAGTTCTTTAGTTTCATCAGACAAAGCATCATAAGCTTGAGTTTCTTCTTCAGCTAATTCTTTACGAGACTTTTCAAATTGTTCATCTATTTCTTTATTAAGTTTTTCAAAAGCTTCTCTAACTGACTTATCTTTAATCTTATCAGCTTTCTCAAGATGTCTATTTACATAATTAGCATAATCGTAAATATCAAGTTCATCAGAATAACTTTGTTTACGAATATTACCATGCTTATCTACATAACTACTATATTGAATACCATATACAGAGTCAATATCAAAGTCAGAACCAGTTTGAGAAACCCAATCATCAGGAACAACAATAGTAGAACCTTGAGCATCATCAAGTAAACCAACTACCTTCATTACACAAACAGATTGTTTACCCTCAGTTGGAATACGATAACCAATAAGAGTATCAAGACCAGCAGCTTGAAGTTCTTTAAGAAGGTCTTCTTTACTCTTTTTATAAGTACCATCAACATTCTTAGCAAAACCAAAATTACTAGCAGGAAACATTATTTCAACATAACGTTCACCTTCTGGATGCTCTTTAGTTACAGGATGATAACGAAGCTCTTTAGAATAACTAATTTGTTCTTTAGTTGCTTTAAAACCAACATTAGTAATCTGAGCAGCATGAAAACCAGGAAGAGTTTGACGAGTAATAGCTCTATTAAACACAGATTGACTAACACTTTCAAGCTTAGTAATAGCATTACTAAGAATCATAGGCATATTAGCATTAGGTCTTCCAGTAATAGGATTAATAGCTTGTTCAGCAAGAGTTACATAATCTATCATATTACTATCAAGACCCAAACGCATACACTCTTCTTTCAGCTTATTAAAGAATGTATGATAATCTATACCTTTAATAGTTCCATCTGATTCAAAAAGAATATTACCATTAGCGTCTCTAGGAATATTAAGTTCATTAGCAAGATTGTTAAATGAATCTCTAATATTAGCACTATAAAGCTTAAAGAATTCTTCTTTCTTTTCATAAAGACGACTATTAACTGGAATATTATCAACAATCTTCTTCATAATTTGAATACCAGCTTTATTTTCAGCATTCATATGTTGAGGAGTTTCTTGCTGAGTATAAAGATGATTATAATCATATTCTTCAACATAATCTTTAGCATGAGCATTAAAATCATCAATATGTTTTTGTGTTACTTCTCCAGTCTTACTATCAAAAATTTCAAGTACTCTAGCTTTACCAGCTTTACTTGTTTCTTCTGTATTAAGTTGGTCAATACCATTATCTTTCATAAGATTATAAACTTGTTCTAGTTGAGTACCTTTTATAAATCTAGGTACAAGAACAAATTCAGCATTCTTAATTTGACGAGGTACAAATCTCTTAGAATACTTATCAAAATAATGGTCATAATAGAAGTTCTTTTGTACTTGTACAAAAGTATCAATATCACCAACACTAAGAGGTTCATCATTCTGAATCTTCTTAATAAGAGGAAGATATTCATTAAGTTTTCCTCTACCAGCAATACGACGAACCCATTCTTCAAAAGTAATATAAGATTGAGCATCGTTTACAGTAGTACCTTGATAACCACCTATTAAAGTTCTAGCTTGGTCAATAGTAAGACCGGCATTCTTTACAAGGTCTTTTACAAGACTACCATCTTTAGAAAGTTGTTTACCATCTTTATCAAATGTTGCAACTTTACATTCTTCAGAAGTTCTAATAGTATTCTTAATAGTTACACCTCTAAACTTATTACGTTGTGTAACATTAAGAGGATTTTTATAATTAGCAAATTCAGCTTGAACTCTACTAGTATTAAGTTCGCTAAACGCAACATTTGTTATTTCATTAGCATAATCAGTAGTGTAATCAGCAAAACCATAAGGTACTCCACTAGCCTGGTCTTCCTTAGTACGTTTAAGAAGAGTTTGATTATCTTTATAGAACTTAGTATCACCTTCAAATAAGTCATTAAAGTTACCACACATAAGTCTATAATTAAGTACAAAATCAGCAACATTATCATCATTGATAATATTAGCAATATCTATACTTTTGAAAGTATCAAACTTTTCAACTTGTTGATTTACATAAGTAGTAATAAAATCACTAATCATATTAGCAATCTCATCTTCTTGTTCTTTAGAAAGATTTACAGTAACTTCATCACCATTAGCAGTAAAGTGAATATAACCATCTATATCCGCCCCGTAAAGGGAAGGAAACATCTTTTCTAATAACTTCTCTGCTTTATTATCTACATTACCATCTTTATTAGTAAGTTCAAATCTATCATCATGGAATAGTCTACCAGTAAAAGTAAGAGCTTTAGTAGTAGGATTCATTTCTACAAAATGTTTATGACCTTTACCTACTTCATAAACAGCATAAGCTCTTCTAGCACTTTCTTCATCAAATCCCCAATCGCCTTTAAATTTAGGCTGACCAGCAAGTTCAGGATTTTCTTCTTTTTGCCAACGAAGAATTTTACCAGTACTATCAGTTTCAAACCATTGATTAATAGAATGAGCCATGTCTGTAAGTTCTTGTATAAACATGTTTCTATATTGTATATAAAGTGGATGATTAGTATTTATAACTCTATTTACTTTAGTATTACCAATCATACCTGTAACATTAGCTCTACGATTAATCTTAGATACTAAAGATTGATAAAGAGTAGGAGAAAATCTATCACTAACTTTAGTCTCATTCATACTAGAAATAAGAACAGGTTTAGCATCAGTAATATAATAAGCTCCATTACTATCTATATCAAGTGTTCCGTGAAGTTCATATTTATCTACTTTACCACTATCATCTGTATATTTATAACCAACAGCAATTTCAGAACCTGATTTATGATTTTTACCTTCAAGAATATTAAAAGGCATAATCTTTCTACGACCAATAGTTTTAGTAGTCAAATCGTGAACCATTTGATTATACTCTTTATTGGTAGTAAGATTAACAAACTTAGAAGTTTTTACTTCATTGTCTGCACGAGTTTCACTAGGAATTTCTGTATCAAGATAAGTTTCAATAGCTTGACTAACTTCTTTACTATTTTCTACATTAAAAAGATTACCATACCTTCCTCCTTTAGTTTTATATCTAGCAGCTCTAATAATAAAATTCTTAGGAGCATCAGAAGGAACACGCATAAAGTAATTAGCAAAATCAATATCGTATTCATTCTTAGAAAGATAATCGGCTTCAGTATTTACAAAATTAGCAATAGCACTATAGATATAATCCATCTTACTCATACCAGAATAAAGTACATTCTGACCAGTATTAGGATTACCAGCACCATTAAACAAACTAACATTAATCAAATCCTTAGCATATTCTGTAGGAACATACTTATCTCCAAGTTTACGGAAAAGACCAAATACTTTAATCTTTCCATCAACGCCACGTTGCTCAAGAAGAATATTACTAAGATTATACTGATTACCTTTTTCTTTAGAATTAACACGGAACTTTTCATTACCATATTGAATAAGAGCTTCAGGAGAAAGTTTACCTTCAGCATCAACAGACATTTTAGTACCATTAATAGTATTCATAAGATAAGTAATCATAGAACTATTAATAATATCAGAACTTTGATTACCAAGAACATTCTTAGAATTAAACTGAAGAGCAACAGTAGAATAAGCTTCTATATCAGTAGCAAAACTATTAGCAGCAGCTATAGCAGTAGCAGGAATAATTTCAGTATGTAATGGAACATAAGTTTCATTATCGTCATGTTCTTCTTTATTCCATTCTCTTTTATGTTCTTGCTCTTCACGAAGATTATCATTTGCTTTAGCAGAAGCATCACTAATATTTTTCAAATGAGCAAGAAGATTACTAGTGTTAATATCAACATCAACACTGCCATTAGTTTTATTACCAATAAGATAATTTCTTACAGCATTGGCATCCATATCAGGATAATAAGCTTTAAGAGCTTTAGTTAAATTAGCAACAATATCAGCAAATGCAGCATTACGTCTAATCTCATTTTTAGCAGAAAGTTTATATCTTCTTTTAGCAGAAAGTTTATATCTTCTTTTAGCACTTTCTACAGCAGAACAAAATACTTCAATAGCATTTGGGTCAACATTAAGTGTAGTATGCTTTACATTATTTTGAAAACTAAATATAAGAGATTGTCTTCTATTAGATTCTTTATTAGAAAGTACAGCTCTAACTGTACCATCAGATTCAGTTCTAGTTTCAGTCTTAGGCATAATAGTCTTTACAAATTGACTTCTAAATCTAATAGCAAAATCTCTATTAGATTTTAAATCTTCGTAAAGTTTAATAAGACCAGACATCTCTTTATTCTGTTCAGCAATAGTCTTAATACTATTAATAAAACTAGTAATATTATCTCTACTTATTTTAGATATAATAGCAGCTGTTACTTTCTTACCATCAATAAAATCAATAGTACCAAGTTCATTACTTCTATCATAATTATATTTTCCATCAACTTTATTAATATCATTAAGCTTAGGAATAGTGAAAAGTATCATACGAATATCTTCATCGATACCTTTCATAAAATTACTTCCCATACCACTGTTATCATCCCATCTAGCAGTAGTACCATCTACATCAAATTCTTTATTAAAGTCAGCAAGTTCATCATTTTCGTTACCATTAAGAATAGATTCCATTTCACTATCTAAATCTACCTTCTCATCAATAGCTTCATCAGACTTAAAACGAAGCATACCTAGACGACTATCACCAGCATAAATAGAATTAAAGAAAGAAACTTTATTAAGAATCATTTCTTTAACCATAGCATAAAAGTTTTTATCTTCTCTACTAGCGTTAGCGAAAACATCATCTATTTTTTCAAAATTACCATCACTAGTAAAGCCAAGAATTTGATTAACTAAACTAAGTATTTCTTTATTAGTAAACTTCTGACCTTTATTTTCAAAGTACTTTTTAGCTACTTGAACTGCACCAAAAGATACAACTCTATTAGCATAAAAATTAGCATTGTTATTATCTTTATTAAATTTACCTTTAACTACATCATTAGCAAAGAAAGTAAGTATGTTATTACCTACAACTCTATTTGCCATAACTTTAGCTGTAGTACTAAGATAACCAAATCTAGTTATAACATCATTAAACTTAGATTTAGTAGTTTGAGCACCAACACTAAAATGTCTTGAATTATAAAATTCAAGAGCTTCTTGTGCAGCATCATTACCTAAACGGTAATCATCAAAATCTTTAGTAAATCCAGTCTTGGATTCAGGGTTATAAACTAATGTAGTTATAGCATTAAATTTAACTACATCATTACCACAAAGTTCTTTGAGACGGGTTCCAGTCTCAGTACCTAAAAAATCTTTAGGTGTAATAGGACAATTAGCCATAATTATATTATTTAATTAAACAATAAAGTTCTAGAGGATTTTAAATTCTCCTCTAGAACCATAAAATTTATTCTGTGAATAATCTATCGACAAGATATAGAAAACTCGCCACGCTCAACCATATCGAACATACGAGATTGTTCGTCCATTGGAAGTGCCCGGACTGCTGAGTATAACGAAGAAAAACTACCTAAAGTTTTATCATCAACACTACTACCCATATTAAGTAAATCATCAAGTTCATCTTCATTAACTGCATCATTATCTTCTGTAATATTTGTAATATTATCATCAGCAGAAACTTCTTCAGGAACTTCTTCAGGCTTAGTTTCATCTTCTTTAAATTCAAGAATACCTTCAACAGGAGCTTTAGTTTCTTCTTTGACCTCAGTCTTAGGAGCAACTTTATTTTCTTTGAATTTATCAGCAAGAATATTAAACTCTTTAGCTCTAAGAGATTCATCTCTAATTTCAATACCAAACAGTCTACTTATGAACTCCATAATCTTTTTCCAAAGACTACTAGTTTTACCTTTATGTTCACCTTCAACTCTAACAGAATTAAGATAATCCATAAGACCTTTAGAAGTAAGAGATTCTACAATGAACTCTTCAAGTTGAGTATCTGGTCTTGTACTAAACTTTTCAAACTGATATTCTTTAATATGAGTAAGATAACCACGAAGAGCATCTATATTAGCAGCTTTATTATCAAAGCGAGCATTAATCTCATCGAAAGTACTATCGTTAAGATTAGCTAAATCAGCATCAATAGCTTTAACAAAATCATCATATATAGTTCTAAGCTTTTCTCTAAACTGCTTAGGATTTCTACTATTATTGATTTGACTATGTAGTTTTTCATGGATAAGAACACGAACTGCATCATCGCCAGCAGTATTAGCATCAACAGTTCTACTTAACCAATCATTACCTACAACTATTTCTTCATTTTCTGAATCATAGTAAGCTAAAGCATTTTTGTTTGCTTCATCGCTTTCTCTAAACTTTTGTATCTTATCGTCATCAAAGATAAAGTTTTCAGGGAATATAGCATCAGTTACTCTATTATATTTTTTAAGTTTAACTATTTTACTAAGAGAATCTTTAGATTTCTCACTAAGAAGATACTCAGCAATAGTTTCACCTTTATTAGCAATACTATCATTATTAATAATACTATTTATAGCATTACGTACAATAGTTTGTGGAGTATCAGTAGGAGTGTCTTCTACTACATCTTCTACGGGGCGGCTTTCAGAAGTATCAAATATGTCAATTTGAAGAGTTTGATTACTACCTATTTTATCAACGCCAACAGCTCGATAATTAGAACTATTTTCTTGTTCCAAATCAACACGAACTAAATCATTGTCAATAAGGAATTGACTATAAGTACTATTATTAATATCAAAAGCATTCTTTCCGTTATATGCTGGAATATTAATATGAAAGCCTGTTTTATCTCTACTAATAAATTTATTTTTAGTAGGAAGATTAGTATTGTTATCTCCATTAAGAAGACTAGAACTTATATTAATTTTAGCACTAGCTTTAATATCTTCTATTAAATCAGATACATCATCAAACTTATAAAGCTTTCCATCTTTACGTTTAATTACATTTGGTGCAGCATTAGGGTCTTTAGCACTACGGGCAAAGAATGTATATTCGTTACCATTAGCTTTAAGAACTAAATTACCATTATTCTGAACAACAATAGAATTGCCTAAAGATAAGATAGCATTATGTCTAAAATTAAATATATCATTAATAAATTCTTTAACTTCATTCCAATCATCAAGAGACTTAACATTAGCAAGTCTATCTTCTAATTGAGCAGTAACAGAATTTACTAAAGAATTAAGTATTCTATTTTCAGGAGCATTAACTTTTTCTCCATTACGATAATAAGTATCTCCTATATAAACTCTAGGAAATGCTGCAACATAATCTATAGTACCATTAGTATTAGGAAGAGCTAAGAATGTTTGTCCACTAGCACTATTATAACCTGTATACTTTTGAGTACCTAATCCTGAAACAGCTACATAACCGTTAGAAGTAGCACCTATATAAGCTTCACTACTATTACTAAGAACTTCTTTTACTGGACGAGCTACATCTTTAGAAGGTCTAGTTTTTCCATCAGGAGTAAGTTCTTTATTATGAGCACGAATTACTTCACCTTTAGAGAGAACATTAACTCTAGGAGTATAAATTCCATTTGCTACATTTGTAGAAATATTAATTTCTTCTCTAAGCTTATCATAATATGTATCAATACTATCAATAAGAATATCATTATATTCTCCAACAGCTACATTATTTGTAGGTTTTACTTGATAACAATATCTCCAAAGTTTAGCAAGACCATTAAGAAGTTTCTCATAATTAGGATTTTCAACGTTTCTAACATAATGATTATTAACTGCATATTGTATTCCTTTATGAGAAGCAAAGGCAGCAACTAATTGTTTATATTCATCTTTAGACAACTTATCAAAAGCTGCTCTATAAATAATATCATCAAGTGTAGAATAATCTATTCCATCAATAGTATTTCTACTGAGAATATCTTTAATAAATTCTTTAACTGGACTATCAGGAGTATTATTATCTCCAGCAATAGTATGCATCCAATCATCTGCAGGTCTAACATAAAGACCTGTACCTTTGTCAATACTAGCTAAAGCTTGCCAACCTATAGTAACACCATTATGTTTGTAAAGAAGAATAGTAGTATTAGTTTTATCCTTTTTACTAACTTCAGTTTCAAGAGCATCATTAGAATTAACTAATTTAAGTTCTTGTTGAGCAGCTTTAATACCATCTTCATCAGTCACTTCAGATAGGTCAAGTTTAACTGTAGTAACAAGACTTTGAGCACCAAGTTCTACACTACGAACATAACTACTTTTATGTACATTACGTAAGAAATCAGCTTTATCTATTTCTTCAACATCAGTTAAAACAAATTTATCTTTAGCAACTTCACTAGTAAGATAATCTTTAAGAGTATTATAAAATATTTCAGGAGCACCAGTATATTTAGATTCTTGTTCTATATATCTAAGTATATCTTCAAGTCTACCATAATATTTTCCATTACGCTGAACCATCTTTGTATTCTTACCATAACGATTAAGAAACTCATCAGCGGCTTTAGTAAAATCTTTAGTAAGATTATCAAGCTTTTGAGTTTCTACAGTAACAGTTTGAAGATATAAATCTGCAACAGAAGAACCAAACATAGCTTTAGCTTCATTTACATAATTGTCTACATATTTATTAACTTCGTCACTATCAAATCCTTGAGAAATAAGAGAATCTTTTTGTTTACTAATTACTTCTTCTACATCGGCATTATCATACATTAAAGCACCCATGATATTACGACTAAGTTCCATATTTAAATCTGTTCTTTCGTCCATATCAAGATTAGCAATAGTTTTCTTATTCTCAGTAGAAGGAGTAGTTGCTTCTTCATTATTTTCCTCAACACTAGCAAGAGGAGTAGTTATTGTTTCCTCAAGTCCCCCCGTAGAAGATGTGGTAGTTGTGCTACTCTCCTCTTCTTCTGTACTTTCTTCTTCTTGTTTAGCTTGTTCATCTAAAGCTTTTTCATAAGCTGCTACATCAGCTTCTGTACCTAATAAACCTTTTTCAAAATCAATAATATTACCGTTATTATCAACAGTACTGTAAGGATTATGAACAAGTTCAATATTATCTTCATTAGCAAGCTCTGTATTCTCAAAAAGATTATCATCATGCCAAGCGTGTCTACCATCATTAGGCATAACTTCATATTGGTTATTTTCTCCAGGTACAAGGGTAAAACGACCATTGTCTGTACTAGTTATGCTAGTAACGTTTCCATCATCATCAAACGACAAATTTTGCAATTTGCTTGCATCAAACTTTGGCTTAGTCTTTTCCTTTTGAGAATTGCCTTGTTGCGTGTTTCCTTGTGCCTGAGAGCCTTCAGGTTGTGCTGCTGATTGATTATTCATCGGGGCAGGTTGAGGCGATTGTGGCGCATTATTTTGTGTGCCTGACTGTGTTGATTCACCTTGAGGTGTAGGAGCTGGAGTAGGAGCAAGACTAGCAGCTGGAGCAGGACTAGGAGTAGGAGCTGGAGCATTACCATTTGTAGTAGTACTACTTGTAGTATTTTCAGGTTCTTCTTCTCCATCATTAGCTTTATTTCTAGCAGCTTTAATCTTAGTTCTAAGAATTAAGCTATCTTGAATTGTATTAGCTAATCTATAATTAAGACCACTACTTAAATGAAGAGCATCAAGACTTTCTTTAAAAGCTTCTCTTTCTTTATTAGTCATGAAAAAAGTGGCATCATCAAAATTATCTTGTTCATCATTAAAATAAGCGTCTACAGCTGCACGAATATTACCATTCTCCTCATCTTTATATTTATCAGCTAAATCATCAATATACTTATAACTAGTGTCAATAACTTTCTTACGAGCTTCATTCATAGTGTTTTGTTTATAACTAAGTTCAGCAGCAAGGTCTGTTTCGTTATTAACAACTTGAGCTTGGTCATATCTACGAGAGAGTTCAAGTTCAGCTTGTTTAAGAATAAGGTCAGAAAGTTTAACACCAGTACTATTCTTTTCTTTATCTGCTTCTTTAACAAGATTATTAATTCTAGTTATATTATTATTGGCAGTTTGAATTTGATTAAGTACATTACTAGAACTATCAAATTCAGCAAGTCTTTTAGAAAGACCATTTTCCTTAGCAAATCTTTCAAAATTACGAACAATAGTTTCGTCTGTAAGTTGAACACCTTTCTCATCAACACCACTAAATAAATCATCATAAGCTTTAGCTAAAGAGTCTTGACTATTACGTCCAAGATTACCTTGGTCGTCTCTTTCGCTAGCAAGCATAACAGCAGTTGTAAGACGAAGTTCATCATTAGAAAGCATATCACTATACTCATTGATAGTACGATTAATATTGTCAATAGCTACTTTATCACTAATAGTCTTACGATTCTTAGCTATAAGGTCTTTCTTTCTAGCGTACAAATCACTAATCATATTAGTTATAAGAGCATGGCGAACAGCACCTTTTACTTGTTCACCAGTAAAATTTTGACCAATAACTTTTCTAATGTTATCTTCATTAAGAACTGTATTTATAAGATTGTCTGCAACTTGTTCTTTATTTTTAGTATTTGCTATCTTTTGATTATAAACAACATTAGCACTAGCTATTTCTTGAAGATATTCGATAGGAACACGGTCTGGTTCTTTTTTATTATGATTTCTATTTTGAACAATACCTATAAGACCTGAAAGTTCTTTAGTGTATGCGTCAATAACAGCATCAACTTTAGCAACATTATTAGCTTGAATTTGTTTAGATTCAGCTTCATTTACTACACCTTTATCTACCATAGCTCTACGAACTTCATCACTTTGTAAGAATGATTTTAAGTAATCAAGATTACCATGATGACCAGCACGTAAAGCTAATCTAGTAATAAAATCATTTTCAGCAGCTTCTTTAGCAGCTTGACTTTCTTCAGGACTAGTAAAATTTTTATTATTATCAAAAGGATTCTTTCCATCATTGATTTTATTCATCCTTTCAATATAAAGATTAGTATCTTTTCCCCAATGAGCAATATCAGCTTTACGAGACTTAGTTTCACCTAATTCGCTAATACTAAAAGGTGAAGACTTACCTTGTTCACCAGTAGTTTTATCTTCTTTTTTATTAGCTTTATCTTCAAATGTTTGTCTAATACGTCCAAAACCACTACCTAAATGATGAAATACAACACCACCTAATACACCCCAAAAAGCAGAATCAGCAAGTCCTCCACTTTTAAGATACTTTTGAAGACGATTATCAAAAGGAGAATGGTTAGCATCTTGTTCATTAAGAAGAAGTTTACCTACATTCATACCTTCCATTTGAGATATATAGTTGACACTTTCTTCAATACCTTCACTAAGTTCTCCAGCTATTACAAGTTTCTCAGCTTTAGCATGGTCTTTAATCCACCAACCAGCTTTTTTCATCTTACCTATATTAGCATAGTATTTTTCAAATTCTTCAGCAGTTTTACCAACTTTAAGTTTTTCTAATCTTGCAGCTCTACTTACAGCGGCACTACCAGCATCAGAATTTCTAATACCTTTCCACATATTACGAAGACCATACATTTGAATAACATCAAATACAATATTACTATAGTTCATAAGGAAATCTGTATCAGCAGATTTTTTAGCAATACGTCTTGCAACAGCTTCTTTATCGTTAGTATCAGTATCTTGAAGTAATTCAGGATTCTTATTAATAAAAGCTTGATATTGTTGAGCATTCATTTTATTAAGATTATCATAAGCTTCATTGTACATATCTTTATACACACCTTGAGCTTCTTGATAATTCTCCATAGTACGTTGTAAAAGAGCATTTCCTCCAATACTAGCAAACCTACTAGCAGCACTTTCTACATCAGAACCAACAACAATACCATTACTACCAATAATTTTATTAATACCTTTTTGTAAAGCATTAAGTTCTCTATTAGAGTTTATAGCTCTATCTATACCAGCAATGCCTTTAATGCCATTTCTAGTCATACTAGCTAACTTAGAAGTCTTTGCAAGTTTACCAAGATAACCAATACCTTTAACAATAGCAGTACTAGGAAGAAGTAATGTTAAATTAGCCATTATACTAGGTGCATTACTAGTCCACCATCCCCAATTTGTAAGACCTCCATTATAAATATCATTACGCTCTGGGTCACTATATATTGGAGCAACTTCATTTCTAAAGTAATCTTGCCACTCTTGAAGTTTATTACTAATAGGGTTTTGATAATCTCCATCAGATTGAAATATACCATTAGTAATAGCATCAAACAAATCAGGTACAGCTTTGATTGTACCAAGAATTGCTTCACTAACAAGAGCTTGACCTAAAGAATTAAATGTTTTAGCAAAGTTTGATTGATTTTCAGCACGCTCTTTATCAAGATTAGTAATAAGATTAGGAGTAACACCATAACGTTGATAACTATGAGTATCACCCATTACCCAAGCATTATCTACGTTCTTAGCAAATTCATTAGCTGCACCAGATGTAATATCTTGGCTTACATCTAAAGTATGAAAGAAAGGTTGTTGAGCACGACCCTTCTTTGTTTTAGGATTATAATTAGGATTACTAACTATAATTCCACTGTTATTAAAAACGTTTTCTGTATTCATAATTAATCAATGTTATAAGCATCATTATCATACATTCCTATATTACTAAGAATATAATTAGAATAAATAGCTCTTTGATTATTAATAAGATTAATATTATCTGTATCTACAAAACTATGCATAACTTTAGCTAATTTAGTTTTATAATCTTCAGATGAAAAATCTCCATTTATAATATTATTAGCAATAGGAGCAAAACTTTGCCAAGCTTGTGGATAAAGTTCACTCATAGCACTAGTAACATAAGTATCTACTTGTCTACTTAAATCTTGTTGAAATTGAGTATTTAAAGAACCATCTTTATTTCTAAGACCTTTACGAAGATTACCATCTTCATCATAAAATTGTTTATTAGCTAAATCAATACCATCTTCAACTATAAGCATTTTATTAACTTTACGAAGTGCATCATCTCTAGTTAAAGGTTGTATTCTACCACTATCATATTCCATTTGATAAACTGCCTTTCCAGTAGAAGGGTCATTATAAACATTAAGTCTACCATCTTGAGGAATATCGATAGGATAGTTATACATTTCCATACTAGCAAGTTCTTTCATAGCTCTAGTCTGAGAATTTTGAGAGAATACTTTCTCAGCTTCACCATTCATAAAATCAGGAATAAATATCTGACGACTATTTTGTTTAATATCTTCAACTCTATTACCTGTTTCTGTATTCTTATCCATCTTACTTGGAATAGTAATAACATAACCGGTTTGATTACCTTGCATACCAAGAGAAACATAATAATCAAGTTTATCTGCGCTTATAGTTCCATCAGAAATAGCAGCACGTACTAAATCTTGAAGATTAGCTTTTTCGTTACTACTATCTACTGAATGACGAACTGTAGTATGGTCATCAGGATTTTCTTCATCAGTAACATACATTTCATACTGAGTAAAATCAGCATTCATAAGACCATTAAGAATGGCTTCATTGTTTTCTTTTACAAGAGCACTAGCTAAATCACTATTAAGTCTACCAGTATTAAGAGCATCACTAATTTGTTTTCTACGAGCACTATTAAAAGGAAGAATCATAGAACTAACAGTAGATACTCCACTTCCATCGCCACTCATGCCTTTTACGGGGCGGATAGCTTGGTTAGCACTTTCTATAGTTTTAGCTGGAGCTTCAAAATTAGTAATCATTGAAATACTAGGATTAAAGTAATATCCATCTGATTCTTCTATAGGACTTGAAGAAACATCAGCTTTTATATCAACATTAATGCCTTGATGTTTAAGTTTACCTCTTTCCATAGCAGAAGAATGAATATGACTTTCATTATTTTTTATAATATTGCCTTTAGCATCAATTCCAGCTATTTGAAATCTATATACACCTTTATCAGTCTTAATATTACGAATACCATCATATACCTTATTAAATAAAGAACTACGTTTACTAATATCAAGAATATATTGACCATTTTGAACTTTAATCTTAGCACCAGCTTTTAACAAAGCTTCTTTACTAAGATGAGTACGTTTCAACATCTCATTAAAAGCATCATCATTATATTCTACATCTTTAGTTAACCAATCGATACCAAGAAGAGTTCTTTTTTCAGTCTTACCTCCAAACTTAATAGATATTCCTTCAGCATCAGTATTTTTCGTACTACATAAATTTCTTAGAGCATCAGAATAAGCTTTACTAAATTCATTAGTACTCTTACGTCTATTACCTTCAGAATCTATACCATTATTAAGACCTGGAAGAACATTATTATTATTTACAGCATTAAGAAAACTATATGCTGCTCTTTGAGTATCGTCGGCATGAGACATCATACCTTGTATTCTACGACTATCAGTTCTAAGACTTTTAATAGTTTGATTAACCATTTGTTGTTTAACTGGGTCACTAAAGTGAGCACGAGATAAATAATTAGCTGCACCAAAAAAATCTCCATCACTTATAAACTTATCATATATTTTTTTACTAAGCATAGTTTACTAATTTAAAATACCATTTTCAGAAAGACTTTTACTAGTTTGTTGGAAATAAGAACCATCACGTTTAACATTCCAACTTACTTCACCAGGATTACTATAATAAGTTCCACCTAATGTAGGAAGTGGAGCAGTAATATTACTAGTATTTGTACCAGAACCAAGAGCATATTTAGTACCATAAGTTAAGCCTCTAGTTTCAGAACTACCTGAAGTATGACTAACACTAGTATTATCATAAGCCATATTCTTAGTAATAACACCTATCTTACTAAGCATATATTCTTTGACTTTAAGAGGTTGACCATTAGCATCATAAATATCATTACCAAAAGCATCAATACTATTCTGAAGAGTTTTACGTTTTTCAGGGTCAGTAGTAGTATTAAGTTCATCTTTAAGCTGATTGACTTTCCATTGTACATCATCAAATTGTTGAATAAGAGCATTCATATTATCTGGGTCAAGAGCAAAAAGTTTATTATAAACTTCATCAATCTTTTGCTTAGTTAAAGTTTCTCTTTGGAAACTAGAACCACTAGAAGTACTATAACCAGTTTTTACAGAACGAAGACCTTCAGGAGTACTAGTACCACCATTACCTATACCTTGTTCATCAGAAACACTACGTTGAGAAGTACTGCTAGTAGCACGTTTTACAGGAGCAGCAAGTTGACCAGCAAGTGTAACAAGTCTAGACATATCAACTTTCTTAACTGGGTCCCATCCAGCTTTCCAATCTGTACCTCCAACTATATTATCATTTGCATCACGAATATCTTCATAAGCATATTTATTTTGTGCAAGCCAACGTTCTTTAGTAAGACCACTAATAACTCCACTATTAGCAAGAGACTCAACTTCACCTTTCTTCTTTTCATAAGCTTCATTAGCTCGAATACGACCAATAACTTCAGGAGAAGAAGTAGCACTTCCAGCAAGTTCAGTAGCAACATCTAATGCTCTACTATAATCACCATATTGAGCTGCATCATTAATCTTTTGTTCAATACGTTTAGCATAATCGTATTTCCATTTATCCTCAGCAGCATTAAGTTTTAATTGACCAATAGCATTTGTAATAGCAGACTTTTGTTGAATTGCTTTATCAGAACGCTCATCAATTTTATTTAATGCTTGACTAAGAGCTTCAATATTTGCACGAACTGGTATACGTTGAGGAACATATCCACCAATACTAATGCCACTTTGATTGTTTTTATAAGCCATAATATTATTATTTTATTACTGATTACAAAAATAATAAAACTTCTGATAGTAATAACACTATCAGAAGTATTTATATAATATTAATTTATACCGTATTTTTGTCTTTGAGCAGAAGACAATCTAGACAAATAGAAACGTTTAGTTCTATCATCTTTAGCAGTTCCATAAAGACTAGCTACAAGGTCAGGAGATAAATCATAACCCATTTCAATAAGTCTAGTAGGAGTAGCATCTTTACTAGAAGCAACCATTGCACGTCTAGCTTGGTCATCTTCGTAAGCAGTTCTACCAGCAGTCCAGAAATTAGTCCAAGCTTGAGATAATCCACTAAGACCAACATTAAGAGCATCACCTTTAGCTTGAATAGCTTCATTCTTAATTCTAGCAATCTCGCTTTGACGAGCAAGTTCATTCTGTATATTTTGTACTGCAACAGTTTGTTGATTCTTAGCATCTTCTGTAAGCATCTTGTTCTCTTCATTCTCTTTAGTAGCCCAAAGTTTACTAAGATTAGAAAGAGCATCAATATTAATAGCACCACTTCTATTAAGAGCAGCTACAGAACTTGAAGTATTATTGAATGTTTGTCCAGTAAGTTTATCTCTATAACGTTTAACCTCTTCTATTTCAGGATTGACATTATAAGTTGTAGGCAATTTACTAGCTTGAATGATAGGAGCTCTATCAGGAAGAGTATACTTACCAGCAGTATTATAATTTACAAGACCTGTACTTAATGCAGCAAGAGTATCAATACCTAATCCTAAATAATCTCCACCACTAAATATAGTACGACTACGATTATATTTCTGAGGTATATAAGGAACTTCTTCTTTAGGAACTTTAATAAGATTCATTGCATCATTATTTGGTTTCATAAAAGTAGGCTTAATTCTTTTAGCTGTAATAGTTACTTCACCATTACCTAAAACATTATCACCATTATAATCAGAATCATAATCTGGAGCATCATAAATAGAAGTATAACGTTTATTAAAAGGAATATACATACCACCTAAAGCTTTAGGTCTCATACCTTCTACGGGGCGGCTATAACCACCTAATGCTTTAGCAACTCTTCTAGCACCAACAGCATCAGCTTTAGTTGGAATAGGATAACTTCTATTACCACCTGCAAAATCTTTAGATGATACGGAAGGATAAGGATGTTTAGAAGAACCTCTATCTTTAGAAGTTAAACCACCGCCAAGTCTATGTTTGATTCTCTTAGGATTATAAGTTTCTGTAATTAATGGAATTAAAGAAGCACCACCCTTTATAGGTCCAAAATCTTTACCATAACCAGTTCTATCTTTAGTAACTACACTATCCCTCCAAGAACCTACAGCTCTATTGTTAATTTCTCTAATAGGATTGTTTTCTTTAAGAGTATTATATCTTTTATTACCAAAAATAAAAGTTTTAGCATTATGTTCTACAGCATCATCGTAAGCGTCATTAAAGTTATCGAAACCTTTATTAGATTTATAATCGTTAGTCCAAGTACCACCTGCACCAGCACCTCTAAAATTACCACCTTTGAAATTACCTCTTTGTTTATTATAGTTACTATTAGGATTTAACTTTTGATATGCAGTAGCTAATGCAGCAATATTATCAATAGGAGTTCTATTACTTCTAATAAAATTCCAAATGCTTTTTATATCTCCACCAAATCCGTATTTAGCACTACCATCATCTTTAAGACCATTTCGTTTCTTAAAATCTTGTTGTTGACTAAACACAGCATCTTTATTATAGCCTCTAAGAATAGCTTGAGCAGGACTCATACCATTACCGAGAATAGGTTGAGCACTAAATATTCTTAGAGCACCATTCTTCTTCTGAGCAACTTCACCTCCTTCAGCTTCAACTTCATTGCCACCAACATTAATACCAATACCGGTTTGACCAGTCTCATTCACATCTTCGTGAGAGCCGCCCCGTAGAAGGTATGTGTTGTTTCCTATCTTAGTAGCATCTCCACCATCAGTAATATAAATACCTTTAGCTCCTAATGTTTTACCAAGTCTAGCAGCAGTTCTAAATTGTCTAAGATAATCTTCTTGATAATCTCGACTATTATTAAGAACAGAAGTCATATTAGCAGCTTCTTGAGTAGCATTTTGCCAATCTTGAATACTCTTTTGACGACGCATTTCTCTTTTTTGAGCACCATTACCAAATAAAGAACCTGCTATACTAGTAGCAGCGCCAATAGCTGCACCAATCCAACATTTTTTTCTACCACCTAATCTCATAGTAGGAGTTTTAGTTGGGTCACTAGGAATAGTAGTATTGTTATTAACAACACCATTAGTAGCAGTCTTATTATTGTCTATAGACTCATCTGCTATAGAACCTGCCACATTAAGAGCAGGAGCTATAACAGAAGTAAAAAGACTACCGAAGTCAGCTTTAGGTCTACCACCACAACGAAGACTTCTTCTTTTAATTTTTCCAGTCATAATTTAATACTTTGAATAATTAATATTTAAATCCTCAAATCTAAAAGGAATATTATCTATATTTCTAAAGATAAATCTAACAACGAAATAACGACCATAAACTAGATTACGTTCATCACTTGGATTATTGAGCATAGTTTGAATCTTAAATTCTTGTGTAGGAGTAAGTTTATTAATATCCAAGTTATAACGTTTACATATTTCTTCTTTAGTAAGAGGAGTACTAATATAATTCCTTATATAATTAAAGTTCCAAACGCCTTTATCATAATAAGGAACTTTGTAATCTGGAGTTTTATCTCTAGTTACAGTATCGTCATTAATCATTTTATGTCCTGAAATATCTAAGTCACCTGTATCATTATTATCAGTATAAATACGAAGTCTATCACCACTATAATGTTCTACATCTCCATAAGTTCCATTACCCATAAGTGGTTCAGCCATTCTAGTAACTTGATTACTAAAATAAGCATACTCTTTATTAAGTATATAACTAATAGAATTAATACATTTAGGAATATTATAATTCTCATTTACGATAACGTCAAATATAGCAGGATTAACAGTTCTAGTTTCTTCAGTACCATCTTCATTTTGTATAGTAAGATTTGTACTCATAGCTGGAAAACCATAAGCATGGTCATCAAGTCCAGCATAATCTCCAGTTTTACCATAGAATCCTAAAGGAGTATTTTTATGGAAACAATAAAGGAAAGAACTAGTTGTTACAGCATAATAAAAATAACAATGATTTTTAGTATTTACACCTAAGTTAAATTTATAGTCATGAATACTAACAAACTTCTTACTAATCATATTAAATGATAAAGTAATATAAGCAGGCTGATTATGTTCTCTATCTCCAACATCTTCACTATAATAAGCAAGACACATAATTACGCGAGCATTAGTAAAATCTGTAACCATGTGAGCATCGGCTATTTGAACATTGTTCATCCAATTAAGAATATCACTAGTTAAATCAGTAAGATGATTATTATCAAAGTTATATATTCGTTTATTATCTGCATCTACAAACCAATAACCATTACTATTAACAGTCCAGGCTTGAGGATGTTGAAGTCCACCATAACCATGATTACTAGTAAATAGTTCAATAGGTTCTACTTCAAATAAATCTGGCATTTTTAATTGCGCTGTGTCGCCCGATGTCTTGAGGAGGTTATCTCTATTAAGGTAAAATAAAGAATGCTCCATGTGAACGAAAAATGCAGTGCCTACGCCAACGATATTTGTAATGTTGCCTTTATTCTTGGAAAGCACTTTATAGTTGTTTGCTCTGAAGTGTCTCCATGAGTTAGCAAGACTTTCATCACCAATTACATCACTACGACGAATAGTAGCACGTTTATAAGAATCATAATTAAGATTATCTTTATAATTACTATAAAGTTTATAATTACTTTCTATATACGTATCTTTTAATTCTATAAGGTCTGTAGCATTCAATGGCTTAACAACAATATTTGCACTACGTTGATGACTAGCAGTACCACCTTCTTCACTACCTAAAACACCTACTAAATACTCAGGTTCTTTCTTTATCGAAATAGCATTTGTATTAACTCTACTAAACTTACTATAATTAACAATTCTAGCATAAGCTGTAGTAAACGATGTCCAATCTTTAGCGATAGCATTTCTTTCAGATATATCATATACTTTACCGGTATCAGATATATATACCTTACGGTCATATACTAAAGTTTTATCATTAACATAAAAAGCAGGATAATTAAAATCGTAATCATTAACATAATTATTAGGGAACTTAGTATCATCTTTAACATCAGCATAACTATAAGTTTCAATATCTGAATGTTTAAAACATATAGGACCAAAACTAATAAGTTGTTTATCTTTCTTACAATATATGTTACGATTGAATATCATAACATTTCCTACTTCTCCTATTTCAGGAGTAACTTTACCGTTACCGTCTTTAAGAGAAAGAACTATACCACCATCAGAACCAGCAGTATTTACAGTATTAGTTAAATCATCATCATCTACTGCATTACTAACTACAATACCAGCGTTATTTATATAAGCAGGATTTGTAGTAGGAAGTTCAAAACCATTATCAGTTATTTTATATTCAGGAATATAAATAGAACCATTATAGTTAATTTTACCTGTTTCTACTTCACTAGCTTTAAACAATGCACCAGTGTTTGTTTTCTTAATACAATAAGCTTGATAACTATTTGTAGTTTCTGGCTTTTCATAACTAAAGAAGAAACCTACATAACCATCAGGTATTTTTATATTAGTAAAACCAACTTTAATTCTATAAAGTACATTATCATTGGTGTTATTAAAATTATGAGTAGAACCAGTTTTAAATAAAAGGTCTCCATTGTAATTTTTATAATAACCAAAACTAGTACCTCTTAGAGTATTTGAATCACTAGGTGAAACAGCAGTACTAACAACTTCATAAGCATACTTATCTTTAAGAGCATCAATAGAAAGTAAACTAGTAAAATCTCTATCATTACCAGAAGAACTACTACTAGTTCTTTCGCTTAATGAAGTTAATTGACTTAATTGAACATCTACACTATCACTACCTGTCATTACTACAGAATTAATAATAGCATCAGGACGAACATCATTCTTTAATTGATACCCGTTAGTATAAGTACCATCTTTGCGAACATAATGAATGAAGAAGTTATATACACTATTAGGCATTAAAGTTCTAATAGCATTATCTACCATAATAGTATTTGAATAAGTTCTAGTATTTGTACCTTTACTCATTTTAAATCTATTAGGACGATATGAACATACAGCAGCATAACTATGAAAAAAAGCACCTGCAGCACCTCCTGTAAGTTTAAGACCAGTATGTTTATGACTTGTTCCACCACCTTGACCTAAATTATCATATAGTCTATTAGAATAACCTTTAACTGGAACAGTAATAATATCAAACGTTGGATTGTCTCCGCCATAAATACCAAAAGCTACATTGGTACATGGAAATATATGTTTGCCACCATAACCACCAAAAGCACAATTATCAAAATCAGCAATATTCTCACTTTCAGTTGTTACCCAACATACATATCTTTTAAGTTCATTATAGTCTCTAGCATTAATTACCGCATGATAAGTTGTACGTTGACCATTAACATTTACAATAACATCTTTAGAAGGTTTTTTAATTTCAACAATAGCAGCACTTATACCACCAGTTGACCAACTAAATGTATAAGTCTCATAATTTATAGTATTAATCTTAACTGAATCTAAATCAGAACAAGGTTCATAAATCATGTTTGCTCTAATACCTTCAGCATATTTCGTAAGGTCTACATTATAATCACTCTCATCATAGTTTGCAATATAAAGACGATTCTCATAATTACAAAGAGAAGCAACATTAAATAAATTAAAACTATTAGCAGTTAATTCATCTATTGTTGTTTCTTCAAAATTACCAGCATCAAAAATGAAATCACGAACATCAGTATTAAACTTACGCCAAATACGAGCTAGAGCAGCTTCTTCATGTTTGAGTATATAACCTATTTGATAAGCTTTATAATTATAAGTATCATCAAACTTTATACGAAACTTAAAATTATAATTACAATCTTTATTATCGTTATTGTATGCAGCTACACAACGAGTTAAAGCTAAATTAGAACCACCAGTAACATCATATATATGATTAATTACAGTTTTATTCTCTATATTAAGAGCATGATAAGAACCGCCTAAAGGCATCCAATTAGTATAGTAATCTTTATCTATCTCATAACGGATAAAAAATTGATATATACCATTAGGCATACTATTACCAGGAACTCTTTCTTCAAGACTTACATTAGCTATTGGAATGTTAGCACAAACTGAATATACTTCAGGGTTATCACTAGCATTAGCTCTATTTAGATTTATAGTCTTTAAAGGAATATATTCTTTAGTTATTTTTTGAGCGTTTACTTTATTGTCATTATCATCTTCATCACCAGGATTAATAACATCGTCATCTCTACCAGCAACTTCTTCAACTTTAACAATATCATATTCTCCAATAGCTATAATAAGTTCGCCATTTACATTATAAGTATAAGTACCTACAATTTTACCACCGCTATAAGTCCAAGCATTACCTACTTCATTTAAATCTAGAAGACCAGTAACTTCATTTTCCGTACAACGATAAATATGAGAACTATGTTCACCGGTATCAGCTTCAAGGTAACTAAGTATTACAATTTCTTTCATACAAGGAATTATACCTACTATCTTACCTTCAACTGGAGTACTAAAAGCATAAGTTAATCCTTCTTCATTCGTAATATACGAATTATCAGGACTAACTTTAATGTTCTTAGCAAACACCAAACTTCCATTAGGAATAACGTTTGGAGTTTTATTCAAATTAAGTTCTTTTACTATATTCATAATTATTATCTTCTTGGGTCAAATGTTGAGTTGTAGAAGAAGTTTCTCCAACCATCAGCATTATATAAATCATTACGAACAGAAGCAATAGCTTTACTCTTTAATTCTTTCCATTGAATATAAGGATTAGTAACAGGACTACTACTCTTTAAATCATAAACTGGATGATGACTACCGCGACTAAGATATTTATATAGAATATAAAAACTTATAGCTTCTAATAGAATACCATTATCATAAACCATTGGAACTTCACAATCATAATAATCATCATAATAAGTCATAGGTTCAAAACTTTGAACATTTATCCAATCAGTATCAAAGTTAAGTTCGATATGACCATTATTAGTTATTACAAAATTACGACTATCATCAGCTCTTCTAATAGTTGCAACCTTCATAAAATTACGACCAGTTTTATTGGTGTCATCTATAACAGCAATTTCAGGACTAGGTTCTACATTAGTTTTAGAACCAAATCCTGAATTACAACAACTATTATTAGCTTCAAGTTGTTTTATTTCACAACCATAATCATCAAATACTTTAATATCAGTAGCATTTAACTGACAAGGAAATATACCTATACGATTAACTATTTGAAGTCTTCTAGTTTTCTTAGCCATAGGAAGACATTTCATTTGACTAAGTGCATCAATTATCCAAGCGGCAGCACGAGGAATCCAATCACTTTCACTAAGATTAAAGTCGTTATCAACTTTACCAATGATGCGTTTCAAATCCACATTTCGTTTGATTTTCATTTCTAACAAATTTAGTATACATTAATTTATCTACTTGTAAACACAGAGTTAGTTTAATCTTTAGAGATACAGGTAAATGACATATCTTTTCTTTGTCACCACCAGTAAGTTTAATTAAACCTTCATTAGTATATTGTCTGACTTTTACAGAACGATAATCAATCATGCTTAGTTTATAACCATAAGCTCTATGAAGAGTACAATTACAAAGAGCAAGTTCATACCAACTTTCATCAGCTTTATAAATCCTAGGGTCAACCGCATCGTATTCTAAACCATTAGCTTTAGCAAATTCAGCTTCTTCTCTATTCCAAATTCTAATACCTTTACCTTCAAGTTCTTTCTTATATTTATTAGTTGCAACAAAGTCACAAATCTTACAACCAGTATTAAGAACTCTATTAATGCAAACATAACCTAGTTTACCTTCAAGACGATAACCATGACCTTTAAGAATAAGAACATCATGTACTTTATTATAAAATATACCAATTATATTTCTATATTCAACATAGTTTAGAGCAATACATTTCTCATAAAGTTTAATCTTTTGTTCTAACTCACTCATCTTTCGTAAATCAACAGCATAAGCAACAAGTCTAAAACATAGATGTTTATGTTCAAGGTCATTACGTTTATCTTCATACATACCTTTTGCAGCATTTTCAAGACGACCATTTATATACTTATTCTGTTGAAACTCTGGATAGTCAATTACAGGAAGAGCAAAACTATCAACATAAGGAACAATCTTAGAACGTTTTTCAACTATATTACCAGCTAGTTCATCATAAGAAAGTCTAGCTCTTTCAAGTTCTAGAGTAAAAGTATCTTTCATATCTTGATGATACTTACTCATATTTATTGGATTAAGTCTTACAGCAGTCATACACTAATTATATTTTATAGTATTAGGAACTTCATCTGTTTCTTGATGTTGATTTAATAGTTCCCTTTTATATATTATTTCTTTTATTTGACCAATCATATCTTCACTAAGTAACCATTCGTTATCATCATAAAGATGATTCTCAACAGTAAGGTCTCCATTAATATCTAGAATTTGATTAGGATGTTCAAAAGCAGATTCAATAACAATAGCATCTACTGGAACAATTCTATCTTTACTAGCTGGAAATAAATAAAGATATTCATTAATATAGTCATAACTAATAGCACCACAAAGTCCAGGAACGCTTCCTTTAAATCTAGCAGTAGTTTCTTTAATATAAGGAAACTCTCTATTAGTTTTATATCCTACAGAACTAACTCTATCAAAAGGAAGATTATTAGTAAGTCTAATAGGTCTTGGAACTTTATCTAGAGTTCTTTTAATTTTATCAAGTGGAACTCCTTCATAATCTTCAGGTAGTTCTACATCACCATCATTAACTGTAATAAGTGAAACTTTAAAACGTTGAGTATGAATCTTATCAACATAAGCATGGTTTTCATAACTTCTACGTATAAGTTCATTACGAGTATGAATTATAGCATTACGAACTCTTTCACGTAGAGTATGATTATTAGGCTGACCTACACCATGTAAAATTTCACTAGTAAGCTGAGCAATAGAAGCCATATCAGTAGTAGTTAAATTATTAATATGAAAGCCGCCCCGTAAAAGGTATGATTAGTAGAAGTTCTACCAATTACATCTTTTACGGGGCGGGTTTAATGTTTTACTTATCTTCTTCTTTATCATCTACTTTAGTAGCATCTTCAAATAAGAAATCAATAAGCTCAATAACACCAATATTAAAATCAGTACCAATAAGAGCTTTAATTAAATCATCCTCATTAATAGTAGTATGTTCTATTTCTACTTCTTTATTATCAAGTTCTTTAATAAAAGCATTAAGTTTATTTTGAGCATTAGAATAATACTCAGTTACTTTAGCACGATTTTCATTATCAGTGCGAGTAAAAGTATATTTACCAGCAGCTTCATCAGTTTCTTTCTTTTGAAGTTCATTAAGAAGCTTAGACATCTCTTCATCATTATCACCTTTAAGAGACTCTTTAGAATCTTTAATAGCTTCTTCATAAGAAGTTGCAATAGGCTTTAATACTTTTACATTCTTCCAAATAGCAATAGCTACTTCAGCAGGAAGTTCTTTAGTCTTAATTTGCTTGAGTACATTATATGCACTAACAGCATTACTTTGTTTTACTTTAATCATAATAGCTTTATTATTTTGATGTTTAATTTGTAGTGCAAATATATTAATAATATATTATTATATAACTACGTTATATATATATATAATATATTTTAATATATTTGCAAAGTAATCACTTAAATTTCACTAGTATTTGCAGTACTTACAAGAGAAGGATTTTTCTCTAGTTCTTTAATGAAATCATTAACAGCAGTACTAACAGAAGCAACATTACTATTCTCAATACTATTATAATTAATATTAAGATTATTGCTTCCGTAATAACTAAAGCTAGCTAGTTGATTACCAGTACTATCATTTACATTACCACTATCTACACCTTCGATAGTATCATTGTTACGAACTCGAACATTAGCGTTAATACTAAGTTCATTTACAGTAGCTTCTACATTAGAAGTCATACTTACAATTTTTGTTACTGTAATTTTCATAATTGCATTATTAAATAGTTATACTTATTTGATAAATAGATTTAATATCATTTCTAGTACATTTGTTATATTAAGAATATCTGCATTTTAACGCATAATGTAACTACCTCCTGGAGGAACTTGTTTCCATCCACCATCTATATTAATTTCAAAAGATAATCGACACATTTGTCCATAATAACCTCCTTCATAAACATTATCAAATCTTATATATACTTCAACATAATCTGTTCTATCACCTTTAGGAATAGTTACAGAACCTGTACCTTGACCAGAGCTATTAGATACGTGACCTCTTCCGTATGTTATCTTATTATTACCATAAGCAGCAACACTTCTAAATATACCATCAGTAATTGTAAATGTAACATCAGGAAGTTTATATATTCTTGCTTTACAAATACAAGTACCACCAACTAATTCTCTCAATGATGAGAAATTAACAAAACCACTAGAACCACTTTTAATACTTTCCATATTAATTTGTCTAGGATAATATTTAAAACTAATAGCACCCGGAAGAGATATAAAAATTATTTTTGTATCATCATATAAAGTTGCATTACGAGTATACGCTAAAAAAGGTACAACAGTAATAACCTTATCTCCACTACCTATATCAAAAGTTATTTCTCTACCAGCATATATATAATCTGTTGGTTTTTTGCAATTACCAACATAATAATTTTTATAAATCTTATCATTAACATTATATGGTGAATCATAACGAATTTGAATCCAAAAAGACCAAGCTAAAGATAAATCAGTTATTATGTCATCCATAGTAAGATTTGTGTTATTATCCATGTGTGTATTCATATATAATGCACAATTAAATTTAGGAGTTAAAGAATAATAAACTTCAACGGTATGAAATTGAGGAATAGAAGTCAGAAATGCAGTCCTTATTGCTTTATTATTATAGTTTCTAAAATCACCTAATCTATAAGGAGAATTAGTACCACCTTTTGGAAAATGTTTTCCTGAAGCGTATACAGTATGTGAATTAGTACTTGCATCTTTATCAATACCACTAACTCCATATACATTATCTTTATGAAGGTTGTTACAACCATTAATTGCAAAACCTTCTCCTCCATAATTATTACGTAAGTTTTTATAAGTGTCCATAGGTATATTCATACCACAACGAACAGCACAAGTGAATTTACTATATGAAGATGTTACTATTTCCTCAGAGTCTTCTCTAATAGGATATTCTTTAAAATCACCTTTACAACTAATAGGTTTATATTTACTCCATATATTTATATTTTCACTCTTACAAAGAGTAGCAAGGTCATTGCTACTCTCTCCAAGAGCTTGTTTAACATCATCAATGCTAACAGGAGCACTAATAATTCCGTTTTCACTATTGTAAGGCATAAGCTTTATTTTTTTAAATATTCAACTTCACTTTCTAATTCTCTAACTCTAGCTTTAAGTTTATCAACTTCATCATCTATTTCAGTTAAAGCACCAAAAGCAAGACTAATAAGTTTAGGATTCCAATAGTTAATCTTTAGATAACCATTATCATCTTTAGCAATTATATCTTTAAGTAATGGATTATTTACATTTTGAGCAATAAAACCAATACTATGTTTGTGGTCACGAATATAATCAAATTCATAAGTACCTCCAATACTTTTAATAACATTTAAACAATTAAGTTTAGCAATGTTAGTTTTAAGACGAACATCAGAAGATTGATAAGCTGTAACTCCACCTTTAGCAAGAATACTATTAGGGAAGTAAGTATTCATATTATAATCGAAATTATATATATGACCTGTATGACCCATAAATCTATCAGTAGGAAATGAATATTTAGTAAAAGCAAATATTCGTATTTTATATATTTGAGCATTACGTAATACAGTAGTATTTTGGTCGTGTTTAAACTTAAATCTAATATATCTTCTACTATCATTTCCTACACCATAAGGGGTATTACCATTAGCTGATAGATTTATATAATTAACTTGATTCCATCCAATCATACGTTTAGTATAAGTTTCAACTACAGCACCACTATTGTTTAATATATCTACAGTACAAATAGTATAAACACCATTCGACATATTAACACTAGCAAAATAAACTTGAGAATAACAATTATTAGAAACATTAAACGTAAACATTAGTTGATTCTTTTTTATTTGAGCTAGTTTCTCAGCATCATTATTGCCAGTTATAACATTATTACCTAAGTAAATTTGAGAATTACCTGCATTATTAGCATATGAATTAAATTTAGTATAATCTTCCATAGGATAATTAGTCCAACTATTACCATTATCATTAGAATATTGTACAGTTACTTGATTAACTTGTATACTATCAGTAATAGCAGTAATTTCAGAACATAAAGCATCAGCCCAAACATAACAATCAGGTCCTTTATCGTTAACTTCACGATTTGTAGGTAGTATACCTTTATTAGATATTAAACCATTAACTGATAAATTACCATTAATAGTAGCAGCACCTGAATAAATATTTTTAAAATAAGCATTACCGTCTTGTCTTATAGACCAAAGACTAGAATTAGTTTGACTACATATATCTTGAACTTTCACCCAATTACTATTATCAGCATTACCTAAATATAAATCACTACCACTACCTCCAATTCTAGCTCCACTATCAGGAGTTATAGTTTTAATACCTGGAAATTTCAGTGTACCATTACTTTGTGGATTATAAGCATAAAATACATAACTATCAGCTATACCAAGATAAATAGTTTTATTAGAATGACTATATTTAAGTCCAGCCCATTCATCCCAATTCCAAGCAGTTTCACCAAAACGAATAGCTTCACCAGTATTGAATACTACTCGACCATTAATAGCACTAATCCAAGCAGGATTGGAATCATTACTTAATACTATAGCTTTATTTTTAGTAGCAGTTCTAATAGTAGAAGATGAATAAATATTTTTAAAATAAGCATTACCGTCTTGTCTTATAGACCAAAGACTAGAATTAGTTTGACTACATATATCTTGAACTTTCACCCAATTACTATTATCAGCATTACCTAAATATAAATCACTACCACTACCTCCAATTCTAGCTCCACTATCAGGAGTTATAGTTTTAATACCTGGAAATTTCAGTGTACCATTACTTTGTGGATTATAAGCATAAAATACATAACTATCAGCTATACCAAGATAAATAGTTTTATTAGAATGACTATATTTAAGTCCAGCCCATTCATCCCAATTCCAAGCAGTTTCACCAAAACGAATAGCTTCACCAGTATTGAATACTACTCGACCATTAATAGCACTAATCCAAGCAGGATTGGAATCATTACTTAATACTATAGCTTTATTTTTAGTAGCAGTTCTAATAGTAGAAGATGAATAAATATCACCTGCAACATGAAGTTTATAAGAAGGGTCTACTCCAATGCCTACGTTATGATTTGATAAAATATTTATAGCATCACGTTGACTACTATTATATTCTCCAGCATATAAAACAAGTTTATATTTAGATACAATATGAAAAAATTTACTTACTGTAGATATAATATGAGGGTCATCTGAACCACTATTAGTTATAGTTAATGTTCCATCAACATTACCAGTTCCATCAAAATTTTGACCCCAAATAGTTCTAGGAGTTTGAAGCTTGGTTGCAGAAACAGCAACGTTATTACTAACAGGACTAACTTTATCTGGTAAACTTGTAAGATTTGTACCTTTATGTTCAAAGACAAGAATACCATTCGAACCTTTTAATGTTATTCCATAAGAACCTGAGTTATAAGCTCCTGATTCATAATATACATCATAATAATTATAGTTAGATGATTGTACTGTAGGTAAAACCCAAAGATTACAAGTTCTACCACTTACAACTTTCTTTACTATTGAAATTGAACTTCCTCCATTATTATAAGGATGTTCCGCTGTAGAAATTCTAATTTCTATTTTAGCACTATGATACCTCGTCCTAAAATCTATTTCACAATCAAGTGTAGAATAACCAGCTGAATTTGCTATTCTAAACAAATGAATATACTTATAAGGGGCAATTCCTGATGTGTTAATTCCATATCTACCTACTATTGTAGTAAAAGCAGATGCATGTAAACCATCAACAGTGTCAGAATTACCTGCGCTGCTAGCATATCCATTATGCAAAGCATTATATAAACTATTTGCGCCTTTTTGACTAAGACTTGTACCAGTAGAAGTTCCACTATAACTATCAGTAATTCCTCTCCAAGTATTTTGCCAAGTAGTAGAAACACCATTGATAGTAATAGTTTGACCGCTTACAGAACCAGTAACAAAGTTTTTATCGTTAGTAAGTTGACTAAGTTTTGTAAGATTACCTTTATGATAAACTTCATATTCAGCATCATATTTACTAGTAGTTCTAACTACATTATTGCTAAAATATAATACTCCATTTCTTGCACGAATACCATCATAGTTGCCATTACTTCTACAAAAAAGAATAGCTTCTGTAGGGGAATCAGATAAATCTTGAGTATAAACGCTATTAACTCCAATAATATCAGAATTTCGCATATTTATACCATAAGCATTATTAATATAACATCTATCACTAGCCATAGTAAGAACACTAACATCTTGATGACTAGTAAGATAACCTTGACTTTTAACCCAAGATTGCGTAGCATACCCATTAAGAGATTGATGACTAGTAAGATACGTTCCTAAATCTACAGCAGTTCCACCAGTAGCTGCAATAGTTTTAGTAATACCGTTAATCTTTACACTATGAGTATGACTAGTTGCCGACTTACCACTAAGAAGTGAATCTACACTACTTTTGGTATAATAGTTAGCAAGACTTTGATGACTAGTTAAGAAAGTTGAACCTTTAGTTACAGTTATTGTACTACCAGATTTACTAATAGCTGTAACAGCATTACCGCTTCCTGTAGTAGTAACAGTTTGAACACAATTAGCAAGACTTTGATGAGACGTTAAAAATGTAGCACCTTTAGTAAAAGCGATAGAATTACCATTCTTACTGACACTAGTTATAGCGTTACCTGAACCACTAACAGATATGTTTGTAGCCCCATTAGTTTCAATACTAGATATTCTACTATGAAGTTTATAAATAGAACTAGCACTAGCTATTTTAGTTCCTTCATTTTGAGGGTCAGAAGTAATAGCAGTACTATAAGGAACTATAGTTCCACTTAGTCCACCTCCACCAGAACCAGCAACACTTCCTACACCATAAGCAGATACTCCACCGCTAGCATATAAATTTGCAACTTCATCTGTTGTAGTATTTGTAATTTTCAACGCTTTATTAATTGCATCATACTCTAATTTAATATTTCCAATAGAAATATATTTATCACTAGGTAAAACTATACTACCATTAACATCTGCTGTTCCATTAAAAGCATTACCCCAAAGATTACGAGCAGTTGTAAGTTGTAAAGCCTTTTTAGCAGAACCGCTTATAAAATAACCTTGTAGAGTAGTAATACTTGTTTTATTAGCAGATATATTAGAAGCATTAGTTCCTTCAGCCTTTTTAGCTCTTGATACTTCATTTGAAATAGAAGTATTAATACCATCTATAATTCCACTTAATGTATCTGTTTGTGCAATATTAGCAAGGAAGTTTACTACCTCATTCCACTTATTTATAATACCGTCAGCAGTTTCTTCATCAGTAGTTATTAAAGAATACCATCTATAAGCACTATCCCAATTTGTTACTTTAGTAGATGTAATTCCATCTAATACAGTTTTATTACTATGACTATGTTTTACTGATACAGCACTATCCCAAGAACTTTGTTTAGTTGTTGTTGGGATAGAATATCCAGAAGCAAAAGTAACAGCAAACGTACCACTAGTTGTAATAGTATTTATTGCACAAGTTAAACCTGTAGGAAGTGTAAGTCCTACAGATGTTACAGTACCTTTATTTGTAGTATAACCTTTTGCGTCTATTTCAGCTCTAGTATAATAATCAGCTAAAGATTGATGAGTAGTTAAATAACCTGCATCATTAGTAAGCTGACTTACCTTTGTAATTCTATCTGTAATATCTATCCATTTATGATTATGAGCACTAGGTGTAAAAGTTGTTGGTTTGTCAGTAATGTTATTCCAAGAAAGATTAAGACCATCAAGCTCTGTAGCAATATTATCAATTCTATTACTTAAAGCTTTTACAGAATAAGCATTTGGAATACTTGTTAAATCTGTATCTACATAATTTCCTTTTAAAATATTAGCATATGATACTACAGTAGCGTTTAGTCCACCTCCACCAGAACCAGCAACACTTCCTACACCATAAGCAGATACTCCACCGCTAGCATATAAATTTGCAACTTCATCTGTTGTAGTATTTGTAATTTTCAACGCTTTATTAATTGCATCATACTCTAATTTAATATTTCCAATAGAAATATATTTATCACTAGGTAAAACTATACTACCATTAACATCTGCTGTTCCATTAAAAGCATTACCCCAAAGATTACGAGCAGTTGTAAGTTGTAAAGCCTTTTTAGCAGAACCGCTTATAAAATAACCTTGTAGAGTAGTAATACTTGTTTTATTAGCAGATATATTAGAAGCATTAGTTCCTTCAGCCTTTTTAGCTCTTGATACTTCATTTGAAATAGAAGTATTAATACCATCTATAATTCCACTTAATGTATCTGTTTGTGCAATATTAGCAAGGAAGTTTACTACCTCATTCCACTTATTTATAATACCGTCAGCAGTTTCTTCATCAGTAGTTATTAAAGAATACCATCTATAAGCACTATCCCAATTTGTTACTTTAGTAGATGTAATTCCATCTAATACAGTTTTATTACTATGACTATGTTTTACTGATACAGCACTATCCCAAGAACTTTGTTTAGTTGTTGTTGGGATAGAATATCCAGAAGCAAAAGTAACAGCAAACGTACCACTAGTTGTAATAGTATTTATTGCACAAGTTAAACCTGTAGGAAGTGTAAGTCCTACAGATGTTACAGTACCTTTATTTGTAGTATAACCTTTTGCGTCTATTTCAGCTCTAGTATAATAATCAGCTAAAGATTGATGAGTAGTTAAATAACCTGCATCATTAGTAAGCTGACTTACCTTTGTAATTCTATCTGTAATATCTATCCATTTATGATTATGAGCACTAGGTGTAAAAGTTGTTGGTTTGTCAGTAATGTTATTCCAAGAAAGATTAAGACCATCAAGCTCTGTAGCAATATTATCAATTCTATTACTTAAAGCTTTTACAGAATAAGCATTTGGAATACTTGTTAAATCTGTATCTACATAATTTCCTTTTAAAATATTAGCATATGATACTACAGTAGCGTTTAGTCCACCTCCACCCCCCGTAGAAGGCGTGTATGTTCCATAAGCACTAACTCCACCTTGTACTCCAAGATGAGCTGTTTTATTACTACTAGCACTAACTATTTCAAGTATATTAGGGTCTCCACTCTTTGTTCTAAGAATTATATTACCAATTTGAAAAGAACCACCAGTATTACTATCTCCAATAAATAAACCAGTAGGAAGATTATTACCACCTTCAACACCACCTAAAGGTAGAACACTAAGTCTACTAAAGGTTTTCATTGGAGTAACATAATCTATATTATTAAAATCTGTACTATCTTGATTAGCATTATGTAAATAAAACAATCTAATATAGTAGAACATTGTTACCATACTAGTACCTTGAAGAATAAAACTATTAAAGTTTCCACTAAGTACACCATTAGCATTCCAATGAATATTTCCTCCAGCTAAATAACCAGTACCATCATGTCGAAGAAGACTCATAGCATAATCAGTACCAGGAACTTTAGTTTCAAGTTCTTCACTAGTAAAAGTATCACGGTCTACCATAGGACCACCATACCAAGCAGCTATAGAAGTTTTATCTCCTTTTACAATACCATTCATACCAGCTGTAACTTTTTTATCAACATCTTTAAGTTGAATTGTGCTAGTAAGAACTAAACCTCCATTAATTTCTGTTGTTTGATTAAGAGCATCTTTAAGATATTTGTATGAAGTAATATCAGTACCCATACCACTAAGTATATCAGCTTGACAAATAGCAAGATATTGTTTAACTGCTTTAATCTTCTCTTGAAGATTCCTATATTTAGTATTGGCTTCTCCTATATTAACTTTAGTTATTTCAGTGTCAACGTTTATAAGTGTATTAATAAGATTCTTATATTCAGTCCAAGCTGTTTTCATAACAGTATTGGCTTCTTCCAACTTACCTTTATTAACATTATCGTTAGTAAGATATTTAG
>ERZ772821.85-NODE-85-length-92803-cov-7.418629_pt1 | contig 92803 bp, 102 predicted proteins | sample MGYA00580859_ERZ772821 | MGnify/ENA primary metagenome ERZ772821 (study PRJEB29015, sample SAMEA2737674) | human gut metagenome | biome: human gut; feature: human-associated habitat; material: faeces | place: China | collected 2012 ...
CCCGGCCTCAGTAGGCCGCCACATCCGCCAGGAACTGCGTCCACGCCTCCTCGTGCTCCACGAAGTACAGGGGGCAGAGCTTGCCGGTGACGTCGTAGTGGCGGATCACCTGGTCCCGGCCGATGCCGGCGGTGTCGCACAGCCAGGCGGTGAGCTTCACCAGGGCATCATAGCTGGCCTGGGTGAACTGCCCCGTGGCGTCGGGGTGGCAGACCTCGATGGAGATGGTGTCCCGGTTGCGGTCGTTGGTGGCGGAGGACTTTTCGTTCAGGGGAATGCACTGGATGATCTCCCCCTCCAGGCCGATGAGGAAGTGGGCGCTCACCTGGGTGTCCGGCTGGGCGAAGTAGTTCCGGTTGGCCTGGGCGGAGGTGCCGGGGTTGCCCACGTAGTGGATGGCAATGTCGGTGACCCGCCGCATGGTCTCCCCCCGGCGGGCGGCGCCGTTGACGGGGATGATCTGCTGGTCCACCCAGTCGGGCAGGTCGGCGGTTTTTAGCCGGTGCATCTGGCCGAAACCCAGCTGGCTGGCCCCCAGGGCACACAAGGCGATGGCAAAGACCAGCAGGAAGAGGGGCCAGCGGCGTCTCCGCCGCCGGGATCGGGCACGGGCCCGGGTTCTCTGTGGGTACATGATGGGCTCCTTATCCGTTCTGTTTAGTGTAGGGATTTGCGTCGGTAGCTCTGATACAGCAAGGGGATCAGCACCAGGGCAAGGGGCACGTAGAGGGCGAAGAGGAGGGGGCAGGCCCCCGCCACGGCATTCCCTGCCTGGTAGAGGTTGAAGTAGGTAAAGACCCGGTTGAGCTGGAGCAGCTGGTCCGGCAGCAGGCCCAGGATTTGGCTTACCAGGGCGTGTTCACTGTTCAGCAGCAGGGCCGGGAGAAAGAGCAAGGCGAAGGGGAGGATGGCCGCCAGGGCCACAGACCCGGTCTTGGCAGACACGGCCATGGAGATGAGACCCAGCACCACCGTGCCCAGCCAGCCCCCCAGGGCGATGAGCAGGCCCCCCTGGGCCAGGGTGAGGGAGTAGAAGGACTTCCAGTGGATCACCTGCACCGGGCAGCTGCCCCCGTCCGCCCCCAGCAGGCCCAGCGTGAGCCCGGCAAAGACCAGGAAGGCCCACCAGTAGAGCAAGGTCAGCAGGAGAAGCCCCGCCCCGATCTTGGCCCCCGTCCCCCGGCCCCGGCCGTGGCGGGTGGCGAAGAAAACGGCCTCCGCCCGCAGCGTCCCCTCCTGGGAGAAGATCCCCGCCACCAGAAAGCAGGCGATGAGGCAGGTGAGCATACTAACCGTGGGGGCATAGTCATAGAACTGCTGCCAGCCGGTTACATAGTCCACGGAGAAGGGGGCCTCCAGGGCCTGGTACTGGGCCGCCAGGTAGTCTGCCTGGGCGGGGGAGAAGCGGTCAGGGTTCTCCGCCAGCCAGTCCTGGAGCAGGCGGACCCGGTTGGGGTAGAAGGCCGGGGCCTGGTCCGGGGTCACGGCATCCATGGTGAAGTAGTCGTAGGTCTGGAAGTCAGAGGCGTAGGCCTGGTTGATGAGGTCCCGGAGGACCTCATAGGCCTGCATCTGGTGGTAGGCCATGTTCTGCCGGGTGACGTCCTCCGACTGGGCGTCGGGGGAGGCCTGGACCTCCTGGTTGGTGAGAAGGACCTGGCGGAGCATGGCCTCGTCCAGCACCCCCGCCCAGGTCTTCTGCTGCTGGCGCAGCTGGCGGGCAGCGGCGGGGCCGGTGTGGGTCTGGCCGGCCTGGTCCACATAGCGGACGTTGCAGGCGAAGAAGGTGGTCAGCAGGATGGCCGCCGCCAGCACCACCAGGGCGGCTTTCCCGCTGGGGCGGCCCAGGATCTTTTGGAGTTCAAATTTCAGCAAGGCCGTCCCCTCCCTTCTCCCCGAAGTGGTGGAGGAAGAGGTCCTCCAAGGTCATCTCCGCTGGCACCGCCTCCGGGATGGGGGGCGTGGGGGAGAGGATGCGCAGCTGGGTGCCCTGGGGCAGGGTTTTCACGTTGGCCACCAGGTGGTGGGTCAGGAAGTGGTGGGCGGCCTCCCGGGGGACCAGGCAGGTCCACACTCGGGTGGGGGCGGCGGCCAGCAGGTCTTGTACCGCCCCCTGCTGGACCAGGGTCCCCTCCTTGAGCAGGAGGATCTCTCCGGCGATGTACTCCACGTCGGAGACGATGTGGGTGGACAGGATCACCAGCCGGTCCTCCGCCAGCTCGCTGATGAGGTTCCGGAAGCGGATGCGCTCCTTGGGGTCCAGGCCGGCGGTGGGCTCGTCCAGGATGAGGACCTTGGGGTCGTTGAGCATGGCCTGGGCGATGCCCGCCCGGCGCTTCATGCCCCCGGACAGGCGCTTCATCTTCTGCCGGCGGACCGGGTGCAGGCCCACCTGCCGCAGCAGGGTTTCCGTCCGCCGCTTGGCGGTGGCAGGGCGCAGGCCCTTGAGGCAGGCGATGTAGAGCAGGTAGTCCTCCACGGTGAAGTCGGGGTAAAACCCAAACTCCTGGGGCAGGTAGCCCAGCAGGTTCCGGTAGGCCGGGCCCAGGGTGAAGATGTCCTGCCCCTCCCAGGTGACGCTCCCCGCCGTGGGGGTGAGGAGGGTGCAGAGCATCCGCAAGAGGGTGGTTTTTCCCGCGCCGTTGACCCCCAGAAGGCCGTACACCCCGGTGTCGAAGGTGCAGGTGAGGTTGTTCACGGCGGGGAAGGATTGAAAGGTCTTGGTGAGACCGTCGAGGATCAAAGCCATGAGGTGGTTCCCTCCCAAAGGGTTTCGCAGTGGGTTTGCAGTTTTCCGATGGCGTAGCAGAAGTACACCGCCGCCAGCACCAGCATCCCCAGCCACACCGGCCGGGAGATCAGCTGGTAAACCGGGTCGTTGAGGAGGATGCACACCCACACCGCCGTCCACACCAGGGAGAGGGGGAGGGCGGCGTACACCGCCCCCATCCGCCGGCAGGACAGGGTGCGCAGGCAGATGCACCCGGTGACCAGGAAGGGCAGCAGGAAGTGGAGGATGAGCCCCTCCCAGGTGGCCCGGCCGGTGAGCAGGGCCACGGAGAAGAACCCCGTCAGCAGCGCCAGGTCTGCCAGGCCGAAGAGCACCAGCCGGGCGGCGTACACCTGCCGCAGGGAGTAGTAGGCGGTACACTCCACCTCCAGGGCCCCGTTGGCCCGGTTCTTCCACAGTTCCGGCAGCACCAGCACCACGAAGAGGGGGGCCAGGGTGCCCATGGCCCGCTGGGCCTCCCCGGTGGTGCCGGCGGATTGGAGGACCCACCACAGCAGCAGGAGCACCCCGCCCTGCAGGGCCCACCACCGCTTCCGGAGGAAGTGGCTCTGCTGGCGGAGAAATTCCAGGGGGGCCAGGGGGCGGGCGGCCTCCCGCCGGTGGAAGGCCAGGGTGGCGGCCTGCACCGCAGCCTGAACGGCCGCCTCCCGGGGCTGGGGGGTGGGGATGGTTGGTCGGGATGGTTTCATGGAAGGGCCTCCTTTCCCAAAGATTGGGCCAGCAGTTCTCTGGCCCGGCGGAGCCGGTACTTCACCAGGGGCAGGCCGATGCCCAGGATCTTGGCGGCCTCCCGCTGCTTGCGCTCCTGGAGCAGGCAGAGGACGGCCACGGCCTGGATCTCCTCCGGCAGGGCCCGGAAGGCGGCTTCCAGGTCCAGGCGGGTGTCCCAGTCGGCGGGCAGGGCTTCCTCCTGGGGCAGGTCCTCCAGGGGGAGCTCCTGCCGGCGGCGGAGGTGGTCCCGGCAGAGGTTGCCGGCGATGACGTAGAGGTAGTTGGCCGCCTTGCCATAGTGGCGGTACCGGTCCAGGGAGGCGAAGAACCGGGCGAAGGTCTCCTGGGTGACGTCCTCCCCGTCCTGGCGGTGGCGGAGATGGTAGCAGCAGTACCCCAGGATCTGGGGGTAGTACTTTCGGACGAAGGCCTCGATGGCCTCGTCGTCCCCCTGGTTCATCCGGCGGATCAGGCCGGCATCTGGGTCCATGGTTCTTCCCTCCTTTCTGAGCGGTGGAATCGCGCGTTCCACCCAGTATAACGGGGAAGCGGGGGAAAAAGATAGGGCGGACGGAAAATTTTTTGAAAAAAGGCAAAGGCCCCCGGCGCGGCAAACAGCCGCGCCGGGGGCGCAAAACAGGGAGGAACCCGAAAAAAGCGTTAGGCTTGGGCGTCCACGATGACCTCAAACCACTCGGTGGTCCCATCCGGCATGGTCCCATGGCCGGTGAGGACGTAGACGGGGTAGAGGTAGGTCTGCCCCTCCACCGGGGTGGCGTCGGCGTAGAGCCGGAGGGTGCAGGTCTCCACCACCGGGTCGGTGAGGGTTTGGTAGAGGTTGGAAGAGTAGTTCCCCCGGGCCAGGTCCGATGCCAGCTGGGCCCGGGATTTCAGGGGGACCTCCCGCGGCTGCCCGGGCTGGGCGGCCAGGTGGTGGACCGTAACCACCTTCCCCGTGGGGTCCAGGGTGACCACGATCCGGAAGACCCCCTCCACCGGGGCTCCGTCCACGGCGGGGAAGCAGTAGACGTTCTTGCCCAGGATGGTGTCCCCGCCGGTCTCCCCGCTGGTGATGGGGCCGACCCCTACGCTGGCCATAGGCCCGGACCACAGGCCGTGGGTCTGGAGGTAGTCCAGGGCGATGGCCTGGGCCTGGGCATCGGAGAGGGGAGGCGGGAGGGTAGATGGGTCCACGGAGAAGATGTCCTGCCCCGTCTCGTAGGTCCAGTAGCCGGTGTCCTGGTCGATGGTCACCGTGGCCTGCCCCAGGGAATAGAGGGTGCCCGACACCCCCGGCTCCCCCTCCCCCAGGGGCTGGCCCACCAGGGCCTCCACCTGGGCCTTGGCCCCTTCGGGGCTGGCGGAGAGGGGATACAGCAAGGCCGTGTCCCCCGCCGGGACTTCCACGTCCGGGGGCAGGGAGAGAACGGTCTCTGTCGTTATCCCCGAAGAGAGGTTGGGACGGTTGGCACAGCCGGTGGCCAGCAGGGCCAGAACCAGCACCAGGAGCAGAGCGGGACGTGTTTGCATGGGGCACCACCTTACGGAACCACGGGTTGACACCGGGAAATTCGATTATGCATACAGAGACTTGGCCACCGAGGCGGGGACTATCTGGTTCTCCGAGGACACCTCCCGGTACAGGGGGACGTCGGCCGGATTGTCCAGCTGCTTCCATTCCTCCACGGGGGTCAGGGCATATTGGGTGAGGGTGAGACTGCCGTCGGGCTGCTCCACAATGGTGTAGGCCTCTGTGCCCTGGTAGAGATAACCCAGAGGGAGATAATCACCAGCCTGCACGGCTACGAATTCGTCGATGAGCAGGTCTTTCAGGGCAATCTGCTCCTCTGGGGTGGGGTCCCGCCAAAGGGTCTCAAACCCAACGTACTGGTAGTTTCTCAGGTTCCGGTGAAAGACCTTGGCTGCCAGGGAGACCAGGTTGTCCCCCTTCCCCTCCCCCAGGAGGTGGGCGTCCGCTGGGGGCGTAGGGTCGGCGTAAGCAGAGTCCCCAGGGGGCGTGGTATGGAGATAGGATGTCTGCCCACCTGGCGCGCCCACTGCTTGGACAGAGACCCCAATCATCAGGGCCAGAAGCAGCAGGACGGCGATGGGCCAGCGGTTTCGAATCACAGCAATCACCTCCTTTCAAGGTTCTACTATCTATAACGTCTGAACAGGGGGATTTGTGACAGGGGAAATGGAATGTTCACAAAAAGTTTACATTTTGCAAAGAATACCGCCCCTCTGCGCGCATTGTGGCAGAGGGGCGGTAGTTTCGAAAGGGGTTGGGGGAAAACGTAAGAAAGGATTCAGAAAGCGCGGTTATCCTTGCCCATAGGTCCCAATGGTCCAGCTGCCCCCGTCGGACCGCACCAGGATCCACTGCCAGTTGGGATAGGTGCTGTTGGGGTTCAGCGTGCTGTCCTGGCCGGGATCCTCCACGGTGAAGGAGGACTGGAAGACAATGGCCTGGTCCGCGTCATACTGGGCGGCCCATTCCGGGGCACTATAGGCGGAGAGGGCATCCTCATAGGAAAGGGAGGTCATGGTGCAGCCGGGGAAGTTCTCCTGGAAATGCTGGGTGATGACGTCTGCGGCAGCCTGAATCTCCTCATCGGTGTAGGTATCCGACCCGGAGGATTCCAACTGGAACCCTTCGGCGAGTTGGCCGCCGCTGTCTGCGGGGACGTCACTGCTGGGTTGGCCGCCGCAGGCGGCGAGGGACAGGGCCAGGAGACCGGCCAACAATAGAGAGGTCCATTTTTTCATAAAATCACCTGCCGATAAACCTTAGAATGGGATGGAACAGTTTCTGCAGATCGTGGGGGGATCAGGGATTCTCTGGGAGCATCTGGTTTTCTGGGGGGATCTGTAAAATGCACAGGTGATCGACCTGATCCGAGTCGTTCAGATCGAGCGCGACGAGGACGTCCCCCTGGGATACCTGGGATGCGTCGCTGGGGTTCCCGTCGGCGTCGTAGTAATAGGCTAGGGAGGTGCTATTCGCCATAGAACCAGTGTCTGCGTAGGTTTTTTCTATGGTCTCTTGGGAAGAACCAAGGGAAATGCCCCCTCGAGTGTTCCAGTTGGAGGTGACATCCCCTTCCAGGTACAGGATGAGTTGGTCCACCGTGTCGGTTTCGGCCTCATACATCACAGACACCTGGTCGGCACCTCTGCCATAGATGGCCATCCAACTCCAATGTGGTTCGGTGGGCTCTGTCACGTCCACGGGGTCGATGCCTTCTGCGCTGAGAGCGGCTTCCACTTCGGCTTGTGTCATGCCCAGGGTGAGCACCGTCTCCGTCGTTTGGTAGCGAAGAGAGAGGGGAGAGGTCTCTGGCGTGTCCTGCGCAGCGCAGGAGGGGAGAACACACAGCATGGCAGCAAAAAGGGCGAATAGAATGCTCCGTTTCATGAAATGCCTCCTTTGTCGTTGTTGTGGGACTTTTTGGTTAGAGGGAGGTCTTTGCATGGGCCGTAAGGGAGAGGTTCACTAATATGGAAAACGTGCAGTTTGTCAAGGAATCTTGGTCATGGCCTCAAAGGGGGAACGGCGAAACCGAGGCCTGGGGCTGGAGGTTGTACAGGGAGAAGGGCAGCTCTATTTGACTGGTCTGCTGGAACGCGCTGTCATAGCAGGTGATGGTGTTGTTCTCCAGGGACTGTTCCAGCACCCCCAGCACCTGGTCATCCCGGAGGGCGACCCAGACATTGCGGCCCTCGTACAGGAAGGCAAAGATGGCCACCTCTTCTGTGGCCCCCATGGGTTCTGCAGGGAAAACGCCCCCGCCAGCGGTGTTCTCCGCCCGCTCCGCGCCGGGGAAGAGGGCCTCCAGCCGCTGGGGCAGGTCCTCCAGGGCGGTGAAGGTTCCGGCGGACAGGTCGAAGTAGGCGGCGGAGTCCCCGGTGGAGAAGTAGAGCTTCCCGTCCACCACGGGGTAGTACCAGCTGTGGGCCGGGGGGAAGAAGTGGGGGGAATAGGCCTGGGGGAGGGGGACCGGGTCGCCCCACTGGGCCTGCTGGGTAGCCAGGTCCACTGCGGCGGTGAGCAGCAGGTCCTCCTGGCCGCCCTCCATGGTGAGCATGGCGCCGTAGACCAGGGTCAGCTGGTCCCCCTCCAGGGTGTGGCTGAGGAGGAAGAAGTCCGCCAGAGGCTCGTCAGCGGGGGGCTCGGGGAGGGTGACGGTGACGGGATCGGTGTCTTCCCGTTCCAGGGTGATCTGGGCGGGGTCCTCTAGGGAGACCAAAAGCTGGTACCCCGGCCCCCAACAGACGTGGCTGTGGTCGTAAAGGGGCACCCAGGACACCAGGTCAACGCTGTCCGAGGCAGCGGTCACGGCATCTTGGTCTCCGATGAGGTACTGGTCCGCGCCGTTCCAGGAGAAGAGTTGGCTGTTCCGCTCTGGGCCGGTGGCCTCCAGAACAGGGGTTTCCTCATATTGGAACGTGCCGGTGTTCAGGTCCCAGCTGCCGGTCCGGATGGAGAAGGTCCCCTCCAATCCGTCCTCGGAGGTGGGGTTGTCCTGGGAGAGGAGGAAGCCCACGGAGGTTTTTACAGGTTGGATGGTGGTGGAAGACACCTGATAGCCGATCAGTTTCCCCTGGTCCAACTCCAGCAGGACGACATAGGCGGCGGAGCCGTTTTCCTCCCCCAGCAGCTGCCCCTCTTCGTCGTAGTAATAGGACAGGTGAAGGATGCCGTTGGCATCGGTCTGCCGGTTTTGGGGAAGGGCCTGCCCATACTGCTGGATGACGGCAGCCTCTTCCGCGCCGCGGGAGAGGCCATCGTTCACGGCCCAATGGGAGGTGACGTTGGCGTCGTTCTGGTCCACGGTGAACCAGGCCACCGTTTCATGATCGTAATAGATGGTCAGTTGGTCGGCGGTGTTTGGGAAGTAGGTGATGGTTCCGCTGCCGCTCCACTGGGGTGGCTGGGTGAGGGTGGATGGGTCGTCCGACAAGACCTTTTCCGCGTCCTGCCGGGACATGCCTAGGGTAAGGACCCCCTTGCTCTCTGTATTTTGGAAGGTGAGGGGGGATTGGGTGGCGGTGGGGGAATCTGTGCTGCAAGCGGTCAGGGAAAAACAGAGGAGCAGGGCAATCAAAAGGAAAGCCGTTGAGATACGTTTCATAGAAATCTCTCCAAAGTGTATTTTGGGTCGTTCGAGGGGTGCGGCTTGGCCCGTGTGGAAGAAAGCTGCGTATGCCTTGCTGCCTGGGCCACCCCGTGGCATCACGCCTCCCGTACCGGCCGTCAACCTGGATTCCGCATGGCAATCGCCTCCCTTCGTGTTCGTCTGTTTACAATAGTAACGAACGAGGGAGGCGATTTGTGACAGGAAACGGAAAAGTTTTTCAGAAATTTTTAAAATCCCTCAAATCCGGGGGCAGAGGATCAGGAACGATAGGGCTGCTCCAGCCAGTCGGGGAGGGGCAGGATGCCCTCTGCCAGGGAAACCAGGTCGAGGTTTTCGGTGCCAGCGGAGAGGTAGACCAGGGCACCCGTCTCCGGGTCGGTCCACAGGAGGGTGTCCCGTCCGGGTTCTGGGTAGGAGAGATAGAGGGTGGCGGGGATCCCCTGGATGGTCACGTCCTGCTTCTTGGCGCCGGAGGACGGAAGGAGGCTTTCCTCCCCAGAGAGCTCCGCCCGATAGATAAACTCGATCCACTGGCCGTCAGGGGTCATGTAAGTTTGCTGGATCAGACCATGGTCATAGAGGTCATTGTACCAAACGTATTCCGGAGGTACCGCTATTTGCGCCGGCGCGATTTCGGAACTCCCCTCTGTGACCGTTTCCGCCAGGGAGAGCAGGTCGTCCGCCCCCAGGAAGGCAGTGACCTCGATCAGAGCGCCTGTTTTCTGGTCCATCCAGATGATGGTGTTGGAGGACTCTGGATCATCGGAGAGATACAGGTCTGCGGGAGAACCGTGGATCTCCACCTGGGTTCGCTGTGCCTCCGTGTCCATGACGTACAGATTTCCGGAACTGTTTTCCGTTTCATATTGATAGGAAAACGAGATATATCCTCCAGACGGGGATTCATACCCTTGATTGACGAACGTGTCTGAGGTGAGACCCGAGACCAGGGTGTACTCCTCTGGCACGGTGATCTGGTAATGCACGATCTCCTCCGGTAGGGTCGCTTTCCCGGTGTGGAAGTACCGCTGGGCCCCTTCCACTTGTTCCCGGATCCACCCAAAAAACGCCTCCCTAGCCTGGGCGTTGGTGGTGAGGAACACCCCGCTGCCCAGCAGGCACACCAGCACCAGGCAGGCCACCCGGCGCATGGCCCGGCGGGCGGGGGCCCGCTTGTGCCGCCGCAGGAGTTTGGCCATCTTGGCCTGGAAGGGGAGGGAGAAGGTGTGGGGGCAGTCCTCCGGGGCGGGGAGGCTGCCGTCCAGGATGGCCCCGGCTTCTTGTGCCGCCTGACGCAGGCGGTCGTCGGTGAAAAACGTCATAGAATCCCCTCCTCCTGGCAAAGTGCCCGCAGTTTTTCCTTGGCCCGCTGCTCCAGCTTTCGGGCGGCGGCCCAGGACAGGCCCATCAGCTGGCCGGCCTCCCGGGTGGAGTAGCCCAGCTCGTACTTCAGCCGGAAGAATTCCCGGTACCGCCCAGGCAGGCGGAGGATGCACTGGGCCAGGGGGGAGGCGTCCTCCTGGGGCCCGGGGTCGATGCCGGAGATCTCCTCCACCAGGGGGGCCTCTCCCCGGCGCTGCTTCTTCCGGTAGAGGTCGATGGCCTTGTGTTCAACTATAGTAACGAGCAAGGACCGGGTTTTGTGACGCTCCAGGGAAGAAAAAATTTGAATTTTTTCCGCGACGGTCACAAAGGCGTCGTGGACGGCGTCCTCGGCGTCGGCTTCGTTGCGAAGAATTTGGTGAGCCACATGGAACATGAGGTTCCGGTAGGTCTCGTAGAGGGCCACGAAGGTGTCCCGGTCCTCCGGGGCGTCGATGGCGGCTAAGTAGATGATCATAGTGGATGTCCTCGCTTGGCGTGGCGCGCTGGGGGGCGCCACGGTCATTCCAAAGGCGAACCTTGCCTATTTTTGCGTAATTCCTACAGAAATTTGCGTAGATGCCCCCAAAAGAGAGGAGACACTTCCCTCCCTTTTGGGATTGCTCCCAGGAAGGCGCCGGGGTAAGATACCCACAGAAACCTTCCTTCCCTGGCCAGCAAGGCAGCCATCGGGGCAGGAATCCCTTACTATGATAGCTATTTTAACACAAAAAGTCAACGAGAACCGGAGAAATTACAGCATATTGCTCACACGGCGGTGCATGGCGTAGAGCTCGTCCATCATATCCTGGATGATCTGGGCGGCGGGCTTCACGTCGTGGATGCGGCCCAGCACCTGGCCCATGGCGATCTGGGCGGCCTGGGGGTCGTCCTTCTCATAGGCGGCTTTGGTCACCGTGCCCCGGATCAGGGGGTAGAGCTCCTCCAAGGTGGGGTGGTGAGTCTTCTCAAAGTCGATGATGTGGAGGGCCTCCTGGGTTTTCAGGGACCGCAGGGCGTTGCGGATGCTGGTCTGGGTGAGGACGGTGTCGGTCTCCTTGGCGTCCATCACCGCTTGGCGGAGGTGGGGGCCGATGTCGGTCTCCGCCGCCATGAGGAAGCGGGTGCCCACCATCACCCCGTCCAGCCCGGCGGCCAGGGCGGCGTACATGGTGCGGCCGTCGCACACGCCCCCAGCCCCCACCACAGGGAGGGTGCACCGCTCGGTGGTCAGGGGCCACTGGACGATGGAGCCCACCCCGGCCATCCCCGGGTGGCCGCCCCCTTCATAGCCCACGATGCACACCGCGTCGCAGCCCACTTCCTGGGCGGTGTGGGCAAAGCGGGAGTCGGGGATCTTGTGCATCACCAGGCAGCCGGCCCCCTTCAGGGTGTCCATCAAGGGGGCGGGGGAGCTGCCGGCGGTCTCCACGATCTTCACCTTCTCCTCCACCACCGCCTGGAGGAAGCCTTTGATGGGCCCGTCGGGCTTGGTGTCCGGCAGCAGGGAGAGGTTGACGGAGAAGGGCCGGTCGGTCAGGGACTTGAGCTCCTGGATGGCGGCCTGAAAGTCCTCCGGGGTGGCATAGGTGGTCATATTGATGGTACCCAGCCCCCCGGCGTTGGACACGGCGGCAGCCAGGCGGGGCTTGGACAGCCACTGCATGGCCCCCTGGATGATGGGATACTGGATGCCGAAGAGTTCGGTGATACGGGTTTTCATGGAAGTGCCTCCTGTTCCTGGTGTGGAATGCCTTCATGGTAACAACCTCCCTGGAAGAAGTCAAGCCAAGGAACCTCCTCCGTGATACTTCCCAAGGAAAGGGGAAGAAAGAACAGAAAATTTGGGGAAAACGGCAGGAACAGACTTGACAAGGGGGGAGGATGGGAGGATAATAAACCTAGTTTAGACCTGTATAAAAGGAGGAACAGAATATGGAATTCAAGACCGCAACCATGGACGATTTCGATGTGGCGTTTGACTACATTGAAAAGCTTTGGGACTACAACACCTATGATAAGGAAGTCATCCGCAAGGTGTACGCCGACGTGCTGGCCGACGAGGACAGCTTCGCCTTCTTCCTCATGGACGGGGACACCTACCATGGCTTCTGCCACGGCGCTTACTTCAACACCTTCTGGCTGTCCGGCATGACCTGCTATGTCTCCAGCATCATCACCAACGCCGACGAGCGGGGCAAGGGCTATGGCGTGAAGCTCATGGACCACGCCAAGGAGCTGGCCAAGGCCCGGGGCTGCAAGGCCCTGGTGCTGGACTCCGGCATGCCCCGGAAGCAGGCCCACCGGTTCTACGAGATCTACGGCTTTGAAAAGAGCTGCTACGGCTTCGACTACTACCTGGACTAACCGGCACACGCCGGCCACACCCACCGCAGACTGCCGGCGCCTCTCCCGGGGAGGGGGCCGGCGGTTTTCTGCTTCCGCGAGAATTTGTAAGGCCTTCCCTTTGACAAAGGGGGAGGCTCTTTTTTATAATAGAACCCAGAATAACACCCACATCGTGCGGACACACTGATGGGAAAGGAGAGCCTATGAGCTTTCGAAGAATCGAATATTTTCTCTCGGTGGCCAAGCACCTGAACTTCACCAAAGCCGCCCGGGAATGCTACGTGGCCCAGGCTGCCATCAGCCAGCAGATCAAGCAGTTTGAGGAGGAGCTGGGCTTCAAACTCTTCAACCGAGGGGGGGCTTCGGTGTCCCTCACCCCGGCGGGGGAGTACTTTGCCAAACAGTGCCAGGCGGTGCTGGCCCAGTACAACGGGGCGGTGAAGCAGGCCCGGTTCCTGGCCGAGGGGAAGAAGCGGGACCTCCGGTTGGGGATCAACGGCCCCTATACCCAGGAGTGCATCCCAGACTATCTCCGCCGCTTCCGCCAGCTTTACCCCGAGGCGGCCATCACCCTCCAGGAGGGGGGCCGCAAAGAGATGCTGGAAGCCTTGGAGGAGGAGAAGCTGGACGTCATCGTCATCCCGGACTACGGCCTGGCCCTGGACCAGCGGTTCGACGTGCTGGAGCTGAGCAGCGAGCGGCCCAAGTTTATGACCGGCCCCCAGAGCCCGCTGGCCGGGCGGCAGTATGTGGCCCCCTCGGAGCTGGCGGGCCAGACCATCTTCCGCATCGAAGGGTCGGTGGGGGAGAGCCCCAACCAGGCCCGGGCAGACTACCTGGATCAGCTGGGCCTGGGGGCAAACCCGGTGCAGCAGGTGAAGACCTTCCTGGAGGCCAGCATTCTGGTTCAGGCCGGCCTGGGCATCGCCCCCCTGCCGGAGGGGATGGAGAAGAACCTCTCCCGGGACGTGAGCGTCTTTTCCATTGAGGGGGACTCCTTCCGGATCCGCACCGTGGCGCTGCGGCTGCTGCCCTCGGTGAGCCTGGCAGGGGACCACTTCTTCCAGCTGATCCGGGAGGACCAAGCCGCGCAGCGGCAAAGGTTGCAGGCGCAATAAGTTTTTCTGATAGGTACATTAGTTTTCGGTGTTTCTCAAAATTGAGGAGATGTGGTATAACAATAAGCAGAAGGGCAGTATAAACTGGTACTTCCCCAACACCACAGATCTTGAGTAAGCAATGGAACACTTACTTTGATGAATAGAAAGGAGCACCGAGTTATGAACGTGAATCTGGACGCCAAGTATGAACTTTATATCAATGGACAGTGGGTTGCCCCCTCTGGTGGGAAATACTTCACCACCACCAACCCCGCCACGGGCGAAAAGCTGGCGGAGTGTGCCGAGGCAACCAAGGAAGATGTGGATGCTGCCGTCCAGGCCGCCTGGGCTGCGTTCCCCGCTTGGCGGGACCTGGAACCCGATAAGCGTGCCGCCATCCTGCTGAAGATCGCTGACATCATCGACGAGAACAAGGAACTGCTGGCCACCATCGAGTCCATGGACAACGGCAAGCCCATCCGGGAAACCATGACCATCGACGTGCCCTATTCCTCCGACCACTTCCGGTACTTCGCCGGCGCCATCCGCACCGAGGAGGGTTCCGCCAGCATCCTGAAGGACCATGTGGGCGAGTTTATGAACATCATCCTCCACGAGCCCATCGGCGTGGTGGGGCAGATTGTCCCCTGGAACTTCCCCTTCCTGATGGCCGCTTGGAAGCTGGCCCCCGCCCTGGCGGCCGGCGACTGCATCGTCTTTAAGCCCTCCTCCACCACCTCTCTGAGCGTGCTGACTCTGGTCAAGCTCATCGGCCACCTGCTGCCTCCCGGCGTGCTGAACGTGGTCACCGGCGGCGGCTCCCGGGCCGGCCAGTATATGCTGGACCACCCCGGCTTCCGCAAGCTGGCCTTCACCGGCTCCACCGAAGTGGGCCTGGACGTGGCCAAGGCAGCGGCCGACAAGCTCATCCCCTCCACCCTGGAGCTGGGCGGCAAGAGCGCCAACATCTTCTTCGAGGACTGCGATTGGGACCGCGCCCTGGACGGCCTGCAGCTGGGCATCCTGTTCAACCAGGGCCAGGTGTGCTGCGCCGGCTCCCGGGTGTTCGTCCAGGAGAGCATCTATGACAAGTTTGTGGATGCCGCCGTCAAGGCCTTCAACAACATCACCGTGGGCGATCCTCTGGATCCCAACACCCAGATGGGCTCCCAGGTGGACCAGGGCCAGCTGAGAAAGATCATGTCCTACGTGGAACTGGCCAAGGAAGAGGGCGCCACCATCGCCTGCGGCGGCGAGCCCTGCAAGGACGGCGCCTGCGCCAACGGTGCCTTCATGAAGCCCACCCTCATCGTCAACGCCAACAACAACATGCGGGTGGCCCAGGAAGAGATCTTTGGCCCCGTGGCTGTGGTCATCAAGTTCAAGACCGAGGAAGAGGTCATCGCCATGGCCAACGACTCCGTCTACGGTCTGGGCGGCGCCGTTTGGACCCAGGACATCAACCGTGCCCTCCGGGTGGCCCGCGCCGTGGAGACCGGCCGTATGTGGGTCAACACCTACAACATGATCCCTGCCGGCGCCCCCTTCGGCGGCTACAAGCAGTCCGGCATCGGCCGTGAGACCCACAAGGTCATCCTGGAGCACTACACCCAGAAGAAGAACATCATGATTAACCTCAGAGAAACGCCCTCTGGCTTCTACCCTGCCAAGTAAGCAGGCAGACCCGGAGAAAACCATTGACCTCTCAGGGCGGAGGGGAGCCCCTCCGCCCTTTTCATACCCATTTTTACCCATGGCGGCCCCAGGCTGCCCCAAGGACCCAGCGTCAGAAAGGAAAAGAATTATGTCCACTTACTATTTCGTACCCAGCAGAAACGTGTTCGGCGAAGGCTCCGTGGTGGAGACCGGCGAGCTGATGAAGAGCCTGGGCGGCAGCAAGGCCATGATCGTCACCGACGAGTTCCTGGCCAGCCACCCCATGACGGCCCGCATCCAGAAGATCCTGAAGGACGCTGGGGTAGACTCCGCCGTCTTCGGCAAGGCCGAACCCAACCCCAAGGACACCAACGTGGTGGAAGGGGAGAAGTTCTATCACGACAACGGCTGCGACTGCATCCTCTCCCTGGGCGGCGGCTCCTCCCACGACTGCGCCAAGGGCATTGGCCTGGTGGCCACCAACGGCGGCAAGATCTCCGACTATGAAGGCGTGGACAAGGCCCACGAGGCCCTGCCCCCCCTGGTGGCCGTGAACACCACCGCCGGCACCGCCTCTGAGATCACCCGGTTCTGCATCATCACCGACACCGCACGGAAGGTGAAGATGTGCATCGTGGACTGGCGGGTCACCCCGGCCATCGCCATCAACGACCCGGAGCTCATGGTGGGCATGCCCGCCTCCCTCACCGCCGCCACCGGCATGGACGCACTGACCCACGCGGTGGAAGCCTATGTCTCCACCGACGCCAACCCCCTCACCGACGCAGCCGCCATCAAGGCCATCGACAAGATCGTCCACTACCTGCCTCAGGCGGTGGCCAACGGCGACTACATGAAGGCCCGGTCCGAGATGGCCTATGCCCAGTACCTGGCCGGCGTGGCCTTCAACAACGCCTCCCTGGGCTATGTCCACGCCATGGCCCACCAGCTGGGCGGCTTCTACAACCTGCCCCACGGCGTGTGCAACGCCATCCTGCTGCCCTATGTCCAGGAGTTCAACCTCATCGGCAACCTGGAGCGGTTCGCGGTGATCGCCCGGGCCATGGACATCAATGTGGACGGCATGTCTCCCTTTGAGGCCGGCGAGGCCTGCGTGTACGGCCTGAAGACCTTCGGCCGCTACCTGGGCATCCCCCAGAACCTGCGCTCCCTGGGCGTGGATCCGGCGGACTTCGAGATCATGGCTGAGAACGCCATGAAGGACGCTACCGCCGCCACCAACCCCAGAAAGGCCACCAAGGACCAGATCATCGCCATCTTCCAGAAGGCCTACGACGGCGACTGAGCCATCCCTTCGGCTTTCTTTTCTCTCTCTTACTTGTTATCTTTCCCTTGCGTTTATCTTTCTTCTCATGTTCCCAACCTGCCCGCCCCGGAACGGATTTCCCGCCGTTCCGGGGCGGGTTTTTCTTTGCCGGGCCAGGTCCCTGTGTTATACTGAAAACTGGATGCAAAAAAGAGAAACCAGGGAGGGTATGTGTCATGAAACGCGCGTTGGGAAGTTTCCTGCTCTGGACCTTTACCATCACCGGCCTGTGCTGGGGCGGGTTGGCGATTCTGGGGCACTGGGGGGTGCTGACCCTTGCCCACCCGGCGGGAGTAGTGCTGCATCTGCTGGGGGGCTTTGGCCCCACGGTGGGCGGGCTGTGGGTGTTCTGCCGAGGCGGGGGAAGGCTCCGGCAGGTGCCCCGGCTTGTCTTTGTCCCCCGTCGAGGCACCTGGTGGGTGGTGCTGCTGTTCTGCCTGGCGGAGGGGGCGGTCATTGCCCTGTCCTCTCGGCAGTTCAACCCCCAGATACCCCTGTCCCTGGTACCGGCGGTCTTCTTCCAGGCGGCGCTGATCTACGGCGGCAATGAAGAGGTGGGCTGGCGGGGCACTATGCAGCCCCTGTTGGAGCGGGCGGTGCCCTTCCCTGGGGCGGCAGTGGTCACGGGCTTGGTCTGGGCGGGGTGGCATCTCCCCCTGTGGTTTGTGGAGGGGGCCTCCCAGCAGACTATCCCCTTCGGATGGTTTGCGGTGCTGGCAGTGCTCCAGAGTTTCTGGTACGGGGCGCTCTTTCGCAGGACCCGCTGGGTCTTTGGCTGCAATCTGGCCCATGGCCTGACCAATACCTTGCTCTCTCTGTTTGTCATCCAGGTCAACGGCCTTTTGGCGGCGGGGTGCCTGCTGTTGCTGGCGGCCTCTCTGGTCCTGTGGTACCGAACCCCTTGGGAGGCGGCCCTGGGGGAGGGAGAAAAGGGGAAAAGGACGGGGAGAATGTAGGGAAAAGGGATTGCCATTTCCCACTCCACATGGTACAATTTCCTGTAGTTAGCTAAGACTAACCGAAGAACGGAAAGGAGCGTGCCATGGAATTTTCCCTTCGGCCGTACACGGAAAGTGACGCTGCCCCCTGCGGGGAGTGCCTCTACGAGGGCTTTTTCACCGGCCCCATCGACGAAAACGACAGACGGTTCCTGCGGGAGTACGCCCAGGTCCTCATCGAAAAGTGCAACTTCACGTACGTTGCGGAGACAGAGGCGGGACAGGTGGTGGGGTTTGTCTGCGGCAAGTACAGCAAGCCCTTCTCCCCCGCCCTGGCCAACCGATACGAGACCAAGAAGCACTATGGCCTCTGGTGCCGCATGTTTTTCCAGTTCTACCTGAAGAGGTATCCTATGTCACCTTCCTTCCAAAGGCAATTTGGAGCCTTTTACCAACAGATGAGGGAGCGGCGGCAGGACGTGTTCGGTGCCTGTGATCTGGAGCTGGTTGCCCTCTCTTCCAAAGCGGCCTACCGGAAAGGCTTGGGGACGGCCCTGGTCACGGCCTTCTTAAACCGGGCGGCGGCGGACGGGGCGGGTTCCGTGCGTCTGTTTACCAACTCTCTGGCCTCCTGGGAATTCTATGAGAAGCGCGGCTTTACCCGGGTGGCGGAGTACCCCTTCCGGGGTGGCTCCGGCCACCGGTCTATGGTCTATGCCTACCAGGTGGGGGAGGAACTCCATGAAACGGGCGGATGAATCAACCGCAAGAATTTGCCATTGGCAGGCTGTCCCTGCATCAAGGGGCAGCCTGCCAATATTGATCCGAAGAGAAATCATGTCCTTGTATGGATGCACGGGAACAGCCCCATTGGGTCAAGCCGAAGGTTGGGTAGGGAGCGCAACGGTGACCAGGGTGCCTTGCCCATAGGTGCTGTGCACAGTAATCTGTCCGTTGTGGAGGGAGACGATCCACTGCACAATGGACAGCCCCAGCCCGGAGCCGGAACGGTCCCGTGCGGGATCCGCCCGGTAAAACCGCTCAAAGATGTGGGGCAGCTGGTCTTCCTGGATGCCAATTCCGTCGTCGGAGACGGTGAAGGTGCACTGGGTTTGGGCCAGAGAGGCCCGTACCACCACCTTGCCCCGCTCCCGGCCATATCGAATGCTGTTTCCAATGAGGTTGATCAGCAGCTGGGTGGTCAGACTTTGGTCAGCATAGAGGGAGACCTCTTCTGGAACCTGGTTGAACAGCCGGATCCGGGAGGCAGCGGCGGTCTCCGCCAGTTCCTCCATGACGGACGCCACCACCTCCCGAAGGGGAAACACTTCCCGTTCCAGGTGATACCGCCCCTCATACCCACGGGTCAGCAGAAGGAGCTGGGAGAGGATCTTGTGCATACGGGCGCTCTCCCGCTGGATGGCGGCGACGGGTTCCGCCGCCTCCCCCTGGGGGAGGTCCTTTTGCAGTTCCTCCGCGCAGGCGGAAATGACGGCCACCGGCGTGCGCAGCTCGTGGGAGGCGTCCGCCGTAAACTGGCGCTCCCGGGTAAAGGAAGCCTGGAGCCGGTGCAGCATGGTATTAAAAGTGTCGGCCAGCTCTTGAATTTCATCTTGGGTGGCAATGCCGGTGATGCGCTGGGACAGGTCGCCGGCCCGAATGGTTTCCGCGGCCTTGGTGATCTCTGTGATGGGGCGGATGGCCCGTTTGGCCAGGAGATACGCGCCGGCGATGGCCAAAGCCAGGTAGATGGGCACCAGAATTCCCAGCAGCACCTGTAGGGTATGCAGAGAGGCTTCCGCCGAGCCTGCGGAGATGGCGGCGGAGGCAGTGACGGTGGCGCCTTCTATTTGGACGGTTTCCTGCCGCACGGTGTAGGTCTCGTTTTGGTGCACCGTCTTGCCGTCCGGCTGGATGGCGGCGGTTTGCAGCCATTCCCCGCCGGCGGTGGAGAAGATCGGCTGCCCCTGGGGGTCGGTGACACACAGGGTGATGGCGTCGGGGAGGTCTACCTGCTGGTTGAGGCGAAAGGTCTCGTCTTGGTCATCCACGGCGATCAGGACCTGGGGGATGGCGCTGCGGAGCTGGGAGTCCATCTCCCGGCGCAGGGAGGCGGAGACTGCGCCGTACACCACCGGCAGCAGAACCGCCGGCAGGAGGGCGGTCAGCAGGGCATACAGCAAGGTGATGCGCCCCTTGATGGTCAGGGTTCTCATGGCGCAACCCGCAGGGTATATCCGGTTCCCCGGATAGTGTGGATCAGTTTGGTGGGGAAGGCACGGTCAATTTTATTCCGCAGATACCGGATGTACACATCCACCACATTGGAGTCGTAGGAGAAATCATAGTTCCAGACGTGGTCTGCAATCTGTGACCGGGTGAGGACCTGCCCTTGGTTGCGCAGGAGGTACTCCAGAAGCGCGTATTCTGTGGAGGTTAAGGAGATGTCCTGGCCTGCACGGGTGACCTTTCGGTTGGTGGTGTTCAGGGTCAGATCCTCCAGGGAGAGAACGGCGCTTTTGGTGTCACTGCCCCGGCGCAGCAGGGCCCGCACCCGGGCGGAGAACTCGTCAAAGGCGAAGGGCTTGACCAGGTAATCGTCTGCGCCGGCGTCCAAGCCGGCCACCCGGTCATCGATGGCGTCCCTGGCGGTTAGGATGAGCACCGGGGAGGCGTTTCCCCGGCTCCGCAGATCGCGGAGGAGGGAGAGCCCATCCCGTTTGGGGAGCATGAGGTCCAACACGATGCAGTCGTACTGCATGGCGTCAGCATAGTCGAAGCCTGCCTCCCCGTCGTAACAGTCGTCAACGGAGTGGCCTTCCTCTTTCAGACGCTTGGAAAGAATGTGGTGCAGGACGGGGTCGTCCTCAATGACTAAAATTCGCATGATCATAACCGCCTTTCTGGATCGGGAGATGGGACCGTGCACAGGGCAACGGGGAACGAGAACTTGTGAAAATGAGAAAATCTCATGGAATTCTCATGCTGCTGTCATCTTCCCTGGGTAAACTGACTGACATCAACGATAGAGGAGGGAATCCGATGTCAGAGCCTATGGAACTACGGGGCGTGGACCTTGTGGTGATCCCCGCCTACCAGCCCTCGGCGCTTTTGCTGGACCTTGTGAAGGACGTCACCGCCGCCGGCTACGGTGCGGTGGTGGTGGACGATGGCAGCACCATGGACAGGCAGTGGATCTTTGCCCAGCTGGAAGCCCTGCCGGCGGTGGTGGTTCTCCACCACCCGCAAAACCGGGGGAAGGGGGCCGCCCTGAAGACGGCCTTTCAAACGGTGTGGACGTGGAATGACCCCACGGCCTATCTGGTCACCATGGATGCCGATGGGCAGCACTTGCCCCAAGACGCGGAGCGGGTGCTCCAGGAAGCCAGGACCCATCCTGGTGCGTTGGTGCTGGGCACGCGAACCTTTGGGCGGGGGGTGCCGCTCCGATCCCGGGTGGGCAATGCGCTGACCCGGGTGGCCTTCCACCTGCTTAGCCGGACGAAAGTGGCAGACACCCAGACCGGGCTGCGGGCCTTGGCTTTTCCCAGCTTACGTATTTGCTGGAAACCGAGGGGAGCGGCTATGACTACGAGATGAACGTGCTGCTCCACTGCAAACGCTACGGCATCCCGCTGGTGGAAGTGCCCATTCAGACGGTGTACCTGGACGAGCACAACTCCGCTTCCCACTTCCATTCCCTTCGGGACTCCTGGAAGGTGCTGAAAATGCTGCTGAAGTTTGCCTTGGTCTCCCTGATCAGTTTTGCCCTGGACTATGGATTGTTTCTGCTCCTGTCTACGGCAACCCAGCAGTTTGCCTATGGCCTGCTGTGCAGCAACGTTGCGGCACGGCTGGGCAGCGGCTTTTTCAACTATCAGCTCAACCGGACCTTGGTGTTTCACTCCCAGGAGAACCAGCGCAAAACCTTGGTGGAATACCTTTTGCTGGCGACCGGGATTCTCCTGGCCAACAACGGGATCCTCTCGCTGTTTGCCTATGGCCTGTCCCTTCCGCTGTGGCTGGCCAAATTGCTGACGGAGGGGTCCCTTTTCTTGGTCAGCCTCACGGTACAGACCAAGGTGATCTTTCGGGGCGGCGGCGGGCTGCCCCCAAAGAAAGGGGAGGTGAAGTCCCATGCATCCGATCCGTCTACCAAAACGGCCTAAGGGGCCGTGGCGCGCTGTCGTGGCGGTGCTTCTGGATGTGGTCATCACAGCGGGGATTGCGCTGTCCGTTTACTACTTCAACTATCGGGTCCCCCAGCGGTTTGCCCTGCCCAGCATGGCAGAGCAGGGCACCCTATATGCCGGAGGGCCCCTCCAACCGGAGGGTTCTTCGGCAGGGTCCCTTCCCCTGGAGGGGAAGTTTGCCGACCGTTTCTCCGATACGGTGACAACAACAGACACGTCCTATCGGAGCAAGGACCTCTCCATTACGGTGACCGCCCACACCTTGGGGAAGGGGAGCAACCGGGTGGCCTACTATGTGGCGGACGTCTATACCACAAACATCCGCTGCTTCCGCACCTATTTTTCCCAGGACACCTATGGTTCCGGGTTTGAAGAGCACCTGACCAAGATGAGCAGAGACGTCCAGGCAGTGCTGGCCATGAATGGAGACTCCTATTACTACAACCACCAGCACACGGCGGGGGCGCTCATCCGCAACGGAACGGTGTACCGGGCGGAACCCACTTCAGCAGATGTGTGCGTCCTGTTTCAAAACGGCGAGAGGAAAACCTATTCCCCCGACCAGTTTGACCTGCAGCAGGTGATGCAGGAGGGGGCCTACCAGTCCTGGACCTTTGGCCCGAGTCTGCTGGACGCCCAGGGAAAGGCGCTGTCCACCTTCAATACCTGGGATTATATCCGCAAGGTCCATCCCCGCAGCGCCATTGGCTACTATGAACCTGGGCATTACTGCTTCGTTGTGGTGGACGGCAGGCAGACCGGATACTCCCGGGGAATGACCTTGGAAGAATTGGCGCAGGTGTTTGACGATCTGGGATGTACCGCTGCCTATAACCTAGACGGCGGCCACTCCACCTTCATGACGCTGAACCACCAGGTGGTCAACCACCCCTACAAACCGGAGCATAAAATCGTAGACTGTCTTTACTTTGGGGAGGTGTCGTAACGTGATCAGGTGTTTGTCTCTCCTTGCCCATGGGGGGATCATCCTCTCGCTGCTGCTTTTTGTCTTTGAGATTTTAGACTGGTACAATCCGTACATGAATTTTTTGGGCCTGAAGGTTTCCGCCGGTTTGATGATAGCCTTTTGCCTGCTCACCTTGGTGCAGTCGGCCTGGGTACTCCATACCCTTTGGCAGAAATCCCAAGGGAGGAAACCCTGCCCTTCCACCAGACGCCTGCCTGCCCATCCCAAGGGGCAGGGCAGACGGCTGGGACGGTGACGCGCACCGTTGGGCAGGTTTTGTTATACGGGAAAATCCTAACCCCCATCTTTCCAAAGGATAACTTTTTTCTAAACAGAAGCCAGGCGATGGGGGAGGAAACGCCAGAGGGATTGCAACAGACGAGGGGTGTCCTTGGAAGGACACCCCTCGTTTTGGTGTATGCGTTTGTGGGGTTATAGGTACCGCCTCACCCGCCCCCTATACTGGCGATACGCTTCCCCGAAGGTCTCCTGGCACCACCGCTCCTCCGCCAGGATGATCCAGTGGGCGGACCCCTGAAACACCAGCACCAGGGCCAGCAGTACCCAGGACCGGGTGAGCAGGGCCATCCCCAGGAAGCAGACAAAATACCCCAGGTACATGGGGTTGCGGGAGAGGCGGTAGATCCCCTGGGTGTTTAGGCCATCCTGGTCCGGAGCGGCAAAGTGGAGGACCGACACGGCGCACAGGACCAGCCCCAGCAGGTACAAGACCAGGCCGCCGTGCCACGTCCCGGTGCTGCCACTCTGGATACGGCCGGCGCACAGGGCCAGGAGGATCCCCAAGGTGGCCAGTTGGTAGACGGCATAGGCGATTTTTTCCCGCCCCTGCATGGGGGCAAAGTGGGCCGCCCGGGGCAGGGCCTGCCGGTTTTTGGCGGCCAGCAGGCCGAAGCGGATCAGAAGAAAGGGGAGAAACAGCAGGACACCGGACACGGAAGGCACCTCCCATCAAGCCGAGAAAACTGCGTCCATTCTACCACAGAAGGCCCAGGGGGAACAGCAAAATCACCCCTGGGGATCATGCCGATCCCCAGGGGTGATTGTGGGTTGCCGGGAAAAACGGGCCCCTGCCTCACAGCACCCCCAGGTGCTCCAGCAGGATTTTGAGGCCCAAAAGGATAAGGATGATGCCCCCCAGCAGTTCGGCCTTGGACTGGAACCGGGTGCCGCAGAGGTTGCCCACCTTTACCCCGATGCAGGAGAGCAGGAAGGTGGTGGCGGCGATGAAGCACACCGCCGGCAGAATGGGCACCTCTAAGAAGGCGAAGGTGATGCCCACGGCCAGGGCGTCGATGCTGGTGGCCACCGCCATGGGCAGCATCACCCGGAAGGCCAGGGAGGCGTTGGTGTCGTCCTCGTCGGGACATCGGGCCTCCCGGATCATGTTGATGCCCAGCAAGACCAGCAGGGCAAAGGCGATCCAATGGTCCACAGCGGTGATGTAGGCGGCAAAGCGAGAGCCCAGCAGCCAGCCCAGCAGGGGCATGAGCCCCTGGAAGCCGCCAAACCAAAGGCCCACCACGGCGGCCCGTTGCAAGGTGACTTTGTCCATGGCCAAGCCCTTGCAGATGGCCACGGCAAAGGCGTCCATAGAAAGGCCTACGGCCAACAGCATCAGTTCCCAAAATGCCATACGGTGTTTCCTCCTGGGTTACCCTATGCACCGCAGGCGGGGTGTAGACCGGGACGCTGTAGGGGGTGCTTGGGGTTGTGGTGATGTGGAAAGGGGATTACTGGCCCAGGTTCTCCCAAGCCTTGTCCAGGAAGCTCTCGTCAAAGATCTGGTCGGCAGTGGGGTCGCCGGTGATGCCGCCTGCCAGCTTGGTGAGGTTGATGGCTGCCTGGAAGCCGGAGTCGGTGTGGTACCCGTCGGTGGTGGCCACCTGGTGGTCCTTGTCGAACTGGGCGTCGTAGAGGAGCTCCTCCTCGGTGGCGCCGTCAAAGAGGGTGCCCAGCTGGGCGGCAATCTCCTCGGGGGTGGCGGTCTGCATCCACTGGATGGCCTTGGCCATGGCGTTGACCGCGCTCTGCACCAGCTCGGGGTCGGACTCGATGAGGGCATCGGAGGTGATCACGGTGAAGAGCTCATAGCTGGCCGAGCCGATGATGTCCTCGATCACCCCATCGTCGGTGCCGTCCACGATGACCACGCCGCCGGCGTCGGTGAGCTGCTTGGCGGACCAGGGGTTGGTGGAGATGGCCCCCTGGAGCTCCCCATTGGCGATGGCGGCGGCATAGCCGGAGCTGGCCATGGTGGAGATCTCTACCGTCCCCTCCAGCCCGGCGTAGTTGATGCAGGCCTGGGCGAAGGAATAGGGGCCGCTGTTGGTGCTCTGGCCCCCGGCCAGCAGGCCGCCTTCCAGGGACTCCAAGGTGCTGTACTCCTCGGTGGCGCCGATGAGCTGGTAGGGGTACTTCTGGGTGGTGGACAGGACCACCTTGCAGCCCTGGCCGCCTTCGTTGACCATGAGGGCGGTCTCAATGCCCTTCAGGGTGAACTGGGCGTCCCCGGAGAGGACGGGGGCAGTGGCGTCGCTGCCGCGGATGGTCTGGAACTCTGCGGTCAGCCCCTCCTCGGCGAAGTAGCCCAGGGACTGGGCCAGGTAGGCCGGGGCCCAGTGGTAGCCACGGACCTGCTCGGTGATGGTGATCTTCCGCAGGTCGCCGGTGTTGTTCTGGGTGTCGGTTTCGGTTTGGGTGTCGGGGGTGTCTTCTGCTGTGGGCTCTGTCTGTCCACAGCCGGCCAACAGGCCCAGGGACAGGGTCAGGGTAAGCAGCAGGGCAAGCAGCTTTTTCATGATCATACTCCTTTTCTGTCAGTTTGCTTCTTTCTTGCCTCTATCATAACCGCCAAAGGCGGGTATGAATCAAATGGGATTAGGGGGACCGCTGCCACCGCAGCAGGCGGCGCTCCAGCAGGCGGACCACCCCGTCCAGCAAGACGATGATGACCACCAGCACCAGCACGCAGCAGAGGACCCGTTGGGCGTTGTACACATCCCCTGCCGCAGACAGCAGCCAGCCCATCCCCTGGGTGGAGCCCAAGTACTCCCCTACGATGGCCCCGGAGAGGGCCAGGCCCAGCCCGGTGCGCAGGCTGGCCAGCAGCCAGGGCAGGCAGGCAGGCCAGATCACCTTCCCCAGCACCTGCCAGCGGCTGCCCCCCAGCAGACGGACGGCCGCCACCAGGGCAGGGTCCACACTGCGGACGCCGGAGTAGAGGTTGAAGGCGAAGATGAAAAAGACCATCAGGGCGGAGATCAGGACCTTGGACTGCAGGCCCAGGCCAAACCAGATGATGAACAGGGGGCCCAGGGCCAGTTTGGGCAGGCCGTTCAGGCCGGTCATCAGGGGCATCAGCGCCCGGCTGACCCGGGGGGAGATCCCCAAGCCCAGCCCGGCCAGGGTGCCCAGTACGCCGCCAAAGAGGAGGCCCAACCCGGCCTCCTGTCCGGTGGTGGACAGGTGCCGGGCCAGCAGGCCGCTGGAGACCATGTCCACAAACTCCTGCCACAGCAGGGAGGGGCGGCTGAAGAAAAACTCGTTGACGTGCCCCCCGGCGGCGGCGACCTCCCACAAAACCAGCAGGCCCAGGACGATCACCAGTGTCCACACACCGGGGCTGGGGGCATGGGACCGGGACTTCATAGACCGCCCCCCTCTCGCAATTGGGTTTCCAGGTCTTGCCAGATGGCGCGCTCCAGCTCCACAAAGTGGGGGGTGAACTTCACGTCCATCACCCGGCGGGGGCGGGGCAGGTCGATGACGTACTCCCGGACCACCTTGCCGGGGCGGGTGCTCATCAGAAGGACCCGGTCGGCCAACGTGATGGCCTCGGTGAGGTCGTGGGTGACGTAGAGGATGGTGCAGCCGGTGGCCTCCCAGGTGGTGAGGATCTCGTCCTGAAGGCGCTGGCGGGTGAGGGCGTCCAGGGGGGCGAAGGGCTCGTCCATCATCAGGATGGCCGGGTCAATGGCCAGCACCCGGGCGATGGCCGCCCGCTTCTTCATGCCTCCGGAGAGCTCCCGGGGGTAGCTGCGCTCAAAGCCGCCCAGGCCCATCTTGGCCATGAGGGCCCGGGCGGTTTCCCGCCGCTGGGCCTTGGGGATGCCCCGAAGCTCCATGGCCAGGGCCACGTTGTCCTCCACCGTCCGCCAGGGGAGGAGGGTGTCGGCCTGGGAGATGTAGCCCACCGAGGGGAGCATCCCTTCTACCGGTTCCCCCGCCAGGCGGACCTGGCCGCTGGTGGGGCGGACTTGGCCGGCCAGGACGTTGAGGGCTGTGGTTTTCCCGCAGCCGGAGGGGCCCACCAGGGCCACCAATTCCCCCTGTTCCACCGAGAGGGTGAGCCCGTCCAGGGCCAACAGGGGAGGGCGGCCGTGGGGGAAGGGAAAGGACACCGTGACGTCCTTCAATTCCAGCAGCGACAAGGGGATCCTCCTCTCTGAACCATGGAAACTGCCGTTGTATGGTGCAACCATTGTAAAGGATAATTTACGAAATGTCAATGAAGCCCTGGCATCGGGGGTCCGTTGACGGCGGTACCTGTCCGTGCTATACTTTTTCCATCCCATGTTACCAGAGAAAGAAGGCGGCTTACCCATGGACATCAATGCCCTCAACGGCCCCAAAATGACGGAGGGCCAGATCCAGGCCTACCTGGCCCGGCTGGGAATTTTTGAGACGGTCCCCCGTACCCTGGCGGGGCTGGGCCGGATCCAGCTGGCCCACAAGATCATGGTGCCCTTTGAAAACCTGGACATTGTGGCTGGCCGGCCCCTGTCCCTGGACCTGCACCATCTTTACGACAAGATTGTGGTCCGCCGCCAGGGCGGGGTGTGCGCGGAGCTGAACACCCTGTACAACTGGCTGCTCTACTCTATGGGCTTTGCGGTGACCAGCTACAATGCCCGGATGCTCTCTCCCCCCACCTATCTCTTCCGCCGCCACCGGATCCTGGCGGTGGAGCTGGAGGGCAAAACCTACACCACCGACGTGGGCTTTGCCACGGAGAACGCCCGGGTCCCCCTGGAGCTGACCGATGGGAAGGTCCAGAGCGACGGCCACTGCGAGTACCGTTACCAGTGGGAGCCCTTCTTCGGTTGGGTCCAGTCCCAGCGCCGGCCGGGGTGTGACTGGGAGCGGATCCAGGCCTTTGCCCTGGAACCCCAGATTGACCGGGACTTTGACCCGGTGCTTTTCTTCTTTGAAAAGAGCCCGGAGTCCAACATGAACGAGTTTCCCCGCCCCTCTGTGTACACCCCCGAGGGGATGCTGGCCCTGCGCCGGCACACCTTCCGGGTGGAGAAGCAGGGGTTGGTGGTCTCCTCCACCCCGGTGACCCCGGCGGAGGAGATCCGCCTGTCCCGGGAGGTGTTCCACCTGGACACCACGGGGCTGTGAGCTGAGAAAATACCGAACCCAACGGCCGGGGAGGGATTATCCCTCCGCCGGCCGTTTTTTCCTAGGGTTGCGGGACTGGCAGGGGACCCCCACCTGGCATTTCCCGCAGCCATAGCGGGGGGCGTAGAGGGCCATGGTCCAATCCACGAAGTAGGCGCAGGCCACGTGGTCCTTCCCCGCCTCCTGGGAGATGGCCCCCACAGGACAGCGGCGGACGCAGGCGCCGCAGTGGGTGCAGTGGTCATACAGCCCGGTGTAAGGCCGGGGCGTGGGGGGCAGGGGAAGGTCGGTCAGGACGCTGACAAACCGCCCGCAGGTTCCCCGTTCTGTGATGAGGCCTTTGTGCAGGCCGAAGGTCCCCAGGCCGCTGATATAGGCGGCGTGGCGCTCGGACCACCGGCTGGTAAAGGCGGCCTGGGAAGGAAACCGGCGGTCGGTGCCCCGGTGTTCCATGGAGGCAAACCGGGGGTCCAAACAGGGACACAAGGCCTGCCAGCCGGCAGCCTGGAGCAGGGCGACCAGGTGACGGGCCCAGCGAAAGAGAAGGGCCTGCCCCTCCACCCGGCCGTGGAGCCAGGCAGGGGAGGGGGCATCCGGTGTCTGCCGGTTGCTCTGGATGACCGCCTGGGAAAAGGGGAAGAAAAAGGACAGCACCGAGGCCGCCCCGGGCAGCCACTCCTCCGGGGAGAGGAACCAGGGGCCGATGGCCTCCGGCGCTTTCAGCGTAGCATAGAGGGGGTCGTGGGCAGCGGAGATCCCCAGCAGCGGAGGGTCGAACAGGGGGAGCCCTGTAAGGTCCGGAGAAAGGGCTTCCTCTTCGCCCACCTGGTTTTCCCCGGGACGGGAGAGGAAGGCGTGGGCCTCCTGGAGCAGGCTCTCTCGGGGGAACAACATGGACATCACCTCCTGGGCAGGTTAAAACGTAACGGGACCCTCCTCTTGGAAGGGGCAGTCCCGGAAGAGGGCGTTGACCCCATCCCGATACTCCAGCAGGGTCTTAGCCTTGCGGATGCGCTTCAGGGGTCCCTCCGGCTGGAGGAAGTGGTGGGACCAGTAGAACCACAACTCCTTCATTTTCCCCAGCACCGGCCGGTCCCCGGAGAGGACCTGGCGGTAGGCCTCCACCAACTGGTCGTGGAAGGCCCGGAGTTCCTCTGGGGTCAGGGGTTCGCCCCCACGAAGCTGCCGGCCCAGGGCGGGGTTGTACACCAGCCCCCGGCCTGCCATCCAGTGGGAGACGGAGGGGAACTGGGCGGCCAGCTCCCGGCAGGCCTGGGGGGTAAAGAGGTCCCCATTGTAACACAGGGGGAGGTCGCAGTGGTCCACGGCATACTGAAAGGCCCCCTGACGCACCGGCCCCCGGTAAAAGTCCCGGCGGAGACGGGGGTGGATGATGAGCTCCCGGATGGGGTAGCGGCGGAAAATGTCCAGCAGGGCGGGCCACTCCCCCTCCTCCTCCACCCCGATCCGGGTTTTGATGGAGATGGCCAGGTCGGTTCGGGAGAAAATGTCGGCCAGGAAGGCGTCCAGCGCCTGGGGGTGGGCCAAAAAGCCCGCCCCCTTCCCCTTGGCCACCACGGTACCCGAGGGGCAGCCCAGGTTCAGGTTGACCTCGGCATACCCCAGGTCCTGGAGCACCCGGGCGGCGGCCAGGAAGGCCTCGGCCTGGTTGGCCAGCAGCTGGGGCACCACCGGCACCCCCTGGTTGTGGTCTGGCTGGAGGTCCGACAGCCCCCGCCCGGTGAGGGGGCTGTCGGTGGTGGGGGCGAAGAAGGGGGCGTAGTACCGGTCCAAACCGGGAAAGCGTCTCTGGTGGACCTGACGAAAGACCCAGCCGGTGATCCCCTCCAAGGGAGCGAAGGAGAGGCGGGGGAGCGTCTGTGTGGTCATAGGGGAACCTCCTGGGGAATGATCTGCATATAGTATACCGAGGCTTTGGGCCGATGGGAAGGAGAAATTTGCTTCCACCGGCGCCGGCCCTTGCGAAAGACCCAAAACCTGGGTATAATAAAGGCGTAAACCGCCCACCTACATCCCACCAAAGGAGGCAGCTGCTATGGCAGAATGGAAAGATTTGGGAAACAAGGCCAAAAACCTCACCTTAGCCGGCCTGGGGAAGGCCCGAGACCTGGGGGAGAGTGCGAAACTGAACCTGAACAACGTCTCAGAAGAGGAGAATAAGAAGCGGATCTATGTGGAGATCGCCAAGCGGTTCGTGGAGGAAAATCCCACCCCACCGGAAGGCTATGTGGAACTCTATGCTCAGCTGCGGGAGGTGGAGAGCCGGATTGAGGCCAACAACGCCCGCCTGAACCAACTGAAAGACGAAGGCTGAGGACCCCGCCCCATCCCCAATCCTATGGCAGAAAGGGCGCGCCCCAAACGGTGTGGGCGCTCCCTTTTTCGGGAAAGTTCCCGCCTATGGTACCAAACACCCCCGGCACAGTATGAAACTGTGTCGGGGGTGTTTTCACGGTGTATCCAAGGGTGCTGCCCTAGCCTTACAGAATGCGGCGGGCGGCGAAATAGTTCTCGACGTAATAGCTGGTGTCCAGACTGCTGATCTTCACCCCGTCCTGGGGGGTGGAGGCGTGGACGATGTTGCCGTCCCCGATGTACAGACCCACGTGGGTGGGATAGGACCCGTTGGTGGAGAAGAACACCAGGTCGCCGGGTTGCAGCTGGTCTTTAGAGACCGCTACGCCATTGTTCACCTGATCCCGGGAGGACCGGTTTAGGCTGTACCCAAAGTGGGCATACACATAATAGGTGAAGCCGGAGCAGTCAAAGGTGTCCGGCCCTGCGGTGCCGTAGACGTAGGGGTAACCCACATACTGCAGGGCGAAGTCCACGATCTGCTGGGCCAGGGGGTTGGTGGACGAATTGTCCCCGTTGCCGCCGTCGGGTTTGGAGACGGAGTCCTTGTCCTCCACGGTGACAAACTCCGCGGAGACATAACCGGTGCGGCCGTTGCACAGGATCTGGTACCAGCCGTCGGTTTTGCCGGTGATGGGGAAGCGGTCCCCGTCGTAGACATTGCACAGGATCTCATAGCTTGTCCCCGGGCCTTGGCGGACCCGCAGGGCGTCCCCGCCGGCGTTGATGCAGGCGTAGGTCTCTGACTGGGCGGCCACGGCGGAGATGGTGGCGGTGCGTTCTACCCCGTTGGCGTCTTGATAGATCACCTCGATCTCTCCACTGGCCTGGCTGGGGTCTACGGAGATGGGGTTGTTGGTGCTGGAGCCGGCTTGGCTGGCGCCAGCAGTGTCGTGGTCCCGGTCCACCCGGATGGCGGTGGGGGCGGCCAAGGCGGTCACCGACAGCGCAGAAGCGGCCAGCAGGCCCATGGCCAGAAGCCGTGGGGCAAATTTGGAATGAAACATGGGAATCTACCTCCGTTCCAAGGGCGGGGTCAGCGGGCGGACAGAGCGCGCTCCAGCCAAACAGAGGCCACGTCGATGGCGGCATACAGGCTGTCCTTCTCGCTGCGTTTCACCACACGGTCCCGCCCTTTCAGGTCGGGGGCAGTGAGCTGGAGTTGGACGCTGACCTTGGTGGCTACGTTGAGATCTCCCACAGGTTTGGTGTCCAGAATCTGGAGCAGGATGATGTGAGAGTCAGACATATCGCCGTAATAGATGACATTATCCTTCCGGCGAAGGGGGTGACCTTTATACGTAAGAGGAATCTTCTCGTTTGCCATATAAACCTCCAAAACAAAGATCATTGGGGCCTGTTGGGGGAAAAACCCAAGAACCCCAATAAAAAATGTAACCAAATTGTAACACATCTGGCCGCCCTTGTCAAATTGAATTGTGTGAACAATCTTTGAATAAACGGGAAGATGGGAAGGGGGCCTTGACAGACGGGGGACAATGGAGGATAATAAAACACTACGATCCCTGGCTGCCAGGGAGGAGAGGAGGTGCCCGCAGTGTCCAAGGAGAGTAGGAAACTCATCGCCAAAAACAGCAAAGCCTTTCACGACTACTTCGTGGAGGACCGGTACGAGGCGGGCATCGAACTGGCGGGAACGGAAGTGAAGTCCATCCGCATGGGCAACGTGAACCTGAAGGATTCCTTCTGCACCATCAAGGACGGGCAGATGACCCTCAACGGCATGCACGTGAGCCCCTATGAGAAGGGCAACATCTTCAACCGGGAACCCCGCCGCCCCCGCCGCCTGCTGATGCACAAGCGGGAGATCCTCCGCCTCTTCGCCAAGATCAAGCAGGACGGCTACACGTTGGTCCCCCTGAGCCTCTACTTCAAAGGCCCCCGGGTCAAGGTGGAGATCGGCCTGTGCAAGGGCAAAAAGCTCTACGACAAGCGGGAGGCCGCAGCCAAGAAGGACGCCAAGCGGGAGATGGACCGGGCCCTGAAACTGCAGCGGCGGTGATCCCTCCCATCCAAACAATCCATAGTATCCCTGCGGATGACTGGAACAGAAAGGAATCTATCACTATGGCACAGAATCCCATTGTTACCATTGAGATGGAGGACGGCGGCAAGATCGTCGCGGAACTCTACCCCGAAGTGGCCCCCATCACGGTGAACAACTTCATCAGCCTGGCCGGCAAGGGGTTTTATGACGGCCTGATCTTCCACCGGGTCATCTCCGGTTTCATGATCCAGGGGGGCGACCCCAAGGGCGTGGGCATCGGCGGCCCTGGCTACTGCATCAAGGGTGAGTTCTCCGCCAACGGCGTGAAGAACGACCTGAGCCACAAGCGGGGCGTGCTCTCCATGGCCCGGGCCCAGGCCATGGACTCTGCCGGCAGCCAGTTCTTCATCATGCACGCCGACGGGGACTTCCTGGACGGCCAGTACGCCGCCTTCGGCAAAGTCACCGAGGGCATGGACGTGGTGGACCGCATCGCCTCCGTCAAGACCAACTTCAGCGACAAGCCCAAGGAGGACCAGCACATGAAGAAGGTCACCGTGGAGACCTTCGGTGTGGACTATCCCGAGCCGGAGAAGCTGTAAGTACCATCTTAGTCTATCGCACCAACTGCCCCGGGCACGGGGGCCCAGGCCCCCTGCCCGGCCGGCGTCTCTTACGATCTGGGGGCGTACTGGTTTCGACGGGGACATGGGTGCGGGAATAGCGGGCGGATGTGTCTGCCATCCTTAAAACAGGCAACTTATAAATTAAAGAACAACGACAACGAAGTTCTTGCCGCTGCTTAATTAAGCGGCTGTCCTCCCCGGAAGGACCACGAGCCGGGCTAGGGCATGATCTTAGTGGTGCACGTGACCGGGGTAAGCTTTGCCCCCGGCATGACCCATGAAGCTACCAACCCATGCAGCATGACGGTTTGCGGCATGGCGCGGGAATAGAAACAACCGTCTGCGCCCGGAGAGGTTCCCGAGGAAGTGTTTTCGGACGGGGGTTCGACTCCCCCCGCCTCCACCAAAGAAGCACCGCAATTTTGATACAATGGGTATCAAGGTTGCGGTGCTTTCTTTTTGCCCAAAAGCCCTGATTTCAAGGGCTTTTAGGCTTTTTTCGTTTTGGACGTTGCCGGGTAGGACGATAGCCTGCCACCGATCCAGCTCGCAAGAGCGACGGATGGTAGCAGGCTATCGTGTGATTTTAGTGTTATCGTTTAATTTGTGGGTAATCGTTTAAGCATTGCTGGTATCTCGGCTCTCAGAAATCTCTTGACTTACATATCCACATTTGTAAATCGCTTAACTGAAATCTGGTATGCCAGCACCATAAATACTGTGAAGCAAATGACCCCTGCTATTAGAATTAACACTTGCATCCGTATATATGCTGGTTGGTAGCTATCCATCCAAGCAAGCGCCGGAATGTGTGCGGTGGCTTCTATCGCTACCATGAGAAAAGCCATAGGAATTGCTGCAAAGATAAATGATTTTCCGACCTTGTAACCGCTTTTATAAAATGCCGTGAGAAATACCAAATCGAACACCGCATATAAGATAAATCCAAAACCATACCATGCAACGGTCGCGTCTAAACCTACGGGGTTATTTGCTATATTCATGGTATTTCGCAAAAATACAAAAGGGATAGAGAAAAGCAGTTGAAATAGCTGAAAGAAAACGACAAGCAGGCATTTCCCCAGAACACTTTCCCGTTTTGTTACTGGTAAAACGGCTGTGTACCAGACATCATTTGTTTCTCGTGCATTTAAAAAAGTGATGTAAGGTGCTAAACAGCCAAACATAAAAATTACACTGTAAGGATAGGACGGCACCAGAACCAGACAGCCCAAAAAGGCAAAAACAATCGAGGTTGGGTGGGCTACAAGACTCATTTCCTTATACAGTAATGTCATCATTCCATTCGCTCCTTTCTGTACGCAGCATAATTTCTTCCAAAGTGAGCGGCCCTGTATCCTCTGGGGTTTTCAAATGCTCAAAGGAACGTAAAAATGTATCTTTATCTGCGCTTTGCAATACCCGCCCATTCTGAATATAGGTAATATCATCTGTACATCTATCCAAATCAGAAGTAATATGTGTAGAAAACAGAATAGAACATTTTTCGCTTTTCACAATTTGCCGAAAAATATGAAGCAGCTCTTCACGGGATACCGGGTCTAAACCAGAGGTCGGTTCATCTAAAATCAGTAACTCGGCGTGGTGGGACAATGCCAGTGCAAGCAAGTATTTTACTTTCATTCCATTTGAAAGTTCTTTGAATTTTTTACTTTCATTCAAAGCAAAATGCTTGATATATTTTTGATACTGGGCTTGATCCCAGTTCGTGTAAAACTTTCGAGTAACAGCCGTAATAGTAGAGAGTTTCTTCAGCGGATAAAAGTCAATCCCGCCAAACACAACACCTATTCGCTGCTTGCACTCTTTTTCATGCTGATAGAAATTCTTTTGGAACATGGTGACACTCCCACTTTCTGGCGACACCATGTTGAGAATAGTTTTTAAGGTTGTACTTTTCCCCGCCCCATTTTTACCAATCAGCCCCATAATGCGGTTAGGTGCAAGAGAAAAGCTGACATTTTCCAGAGTAAATCCAGGATAGTGCTTATTGATACTCTGGACGCTCAATACAGCCTCCATTATTTTTTCTCCTTTCCGTCGGGTGTATCTGCCGTATTCAAAGCAGTTTTGAATAGTCGAGCAATACCTAGAAAAAAATCTTCTTTCATCAATGCAATTCCCGGATGTTCCGGTTCTTCATCCCCTAAAACAACTAACATATCTCCGGGCTTAATTTTGAATACATCTCTGGCCTGCTTGGGAAGTACAATCTGACCGCGTTCACCCACGCGAACGGTTCCAAATATGTGCTTACCCTTGGGCGGTATGCTTTCGCCAGTCTGTTCTTGGTCATAATGGATTAGGTCGTCGAGTTCCACATCGTACAGCTTTGCCAGCGCGTCACAATTCAGAATGTCGGGTACTGATTGGCCGGTTTCCCATTTTGCAACAGCTTGCCGGGAAACACCAATTCGCTCGGCTACTTCTTCTTGAGAAAAATTATTAAGTTGACGCAGTGTAGCCAAATTATAGGCGATATTACTTTTCTGCATTTTCATACTTTTCACACCTCCTGCGATCATTATACCTCTAAATCAAGAAGAGTTCCACCAACCGTTACAAGCAAAGGATGTTAACATCGGTTGCGCAAAACTATAATGATGTTCTGGTGTAGGTTTGTCAAACATATTGGACGGCAAACTCATTAGGGGAAAGCCAGTTGAGGGGCCTCATGGGGAAGTTGTTGGAGCGGTAGTTGTGAACGGCAAGCTGTTTGGCGAAGTCGTCCAGGGAATAAAAGCTGTGGCAGGAATAGAAACGTTTTTGGTCCTCGCGGTGGCTGCGCTCCACCTTGCCGTTGTGGCGGGGGGTGTAGGGACGGATGAGCTTGTGGCGGATGCCCAGGTCGGCGGCTGTTTTCTCGAATAAGGAAGGGCAGTCCTTCCTGCCTGTGAGGAAACGGTTGGTGAATTCCGGACCATTATCTGTCTGAACACATTCCACTTGGATGCCCCGGCGGGCATACCAGCGGACCAGCTTTTTGAGGAAGTCGGCGGAAGAGTAGGTGCTCTGCTCCGGGTAGGCGGCGAGGAAGCGCAGACGTGTAAACTCGTCGATGGCGGTATACTGGAACAGCCGCAGTTCTGGGTCCGCGATGCATTTACGGGGGACTACCTTCACATCCACCTGGACCCGCTGGCCGGGATAGGTCATCTGCTCGTAAGGCTTGGGCTTGTAAGCCGGCTTCTTCTCCGGCTTCGGGAACAGCCCCAGCTTCCTCATGACACGGAACAGGCTCTCCGGGCGGCGGGTATAGCCCCGCTGCCGCAGGCGGTGCCACAGCTCCACCATACCCAACTGGGGATTTCTCCGGCGCATGTCACGGATCAGCTTCAGCTCTGCATCTGTGTGCTGGTTGGGATGGTGATGTGGCCGCCGGGACTGGCAGGCCAGGGACTGTACGGTCCCATCCCAGCGGGCTTTCCAGAAGTAGATGTACGACCGGCTCTTGTTGTACCTCCGGCTGGCTTTAGCTACTCCATATTTCTCCGCGTACTTCATCAGGGATTGCCTATATGCCATGTCCTGTGTTATACTCTTTCCCATGAAGGATATGGCCCCCTCTCGTACAGTTGTTGTCTCGCAGCTTCAACTATAACCGATGAGGCCGTATCCTTCATCCCTTTTTATTCAACTGTCCAAGATGTATTGTACTCTTACATGCGCAAAACTATAATGATGTTCTGGCGTCTTGACTTTAGACTAAAATTAGTTTATAATTAGGGCGGTTAATGCGTAAGGAGGCGGGTCCGTATGTCAGATTCATGCATTTATCTTGATACCTATGTGTTGCAGCAGGATATGCGGGTAAGAATGCCGAAAGCAATCCTTTCTAATATGGGAGTCGAAAAGGGTAAGACCAGTTTTGATATTTATTTGAACGCACAGGAAAACGAATTGATTTTCCGGGTTCACCACGACAAAGAAGGAGAAAAAGCCGATGAGTGAGCCATTAAGAGCCATTTCGTTATTTTCTGGGGCTGGCGGCATGGATGTCGGTTTTGAGAACGCCGGAATAAAAGTCGTGTTTGCCAATGAACTGGTTTCCGATGCTGCCGAAACCTACAAAGCAAATCACCCAGACTGCATCATGGTCAATGATGACATCAATAATGTAATTGACTCCCTCGACAAATATGAGGGAATAGATCTTGTATTTGGAGGACCACCCTGCCAGGGATTTTCTGTGGCAGGAAAAATGGACCCCGATGACGACAGGAGCAAACTGATTTTTACCTTTCTGGATGTCGTTGAAAAAGTTAAGCCAAGGGCTTTTGTGATGGAAAATGTAAAGGCCCTGGGCGAACTGAGTAAATGGAAAGATGTACGAGAACGCTATTTGAAGAAGGCTTCTGACCTTGGATATTCGTGCCATTATTTTGTTTTAAATGCCACAGATTATGGCGTGCCGCAGAAGCGGGAGCGCGTATTCTTTATTGGAATCCGAGGGGATTCGTTTGATGAAAAGCGTCTTCATCAGCTTATCACACATCATAAAACGAAGGCCGCTCCCATCAGGGATATCTTGTTACCTCTTGGCAAAGCAGGCAGTGAGGAGAATCCACGGACTTGTGTGGCAAAGATTAATTTTTGCGCACGGCCGGTTATGCGTAAATCCCCTTATGCGGGTATGTACTTTAATGGGCAGGGGCGCCCGATAGATATCGATGGCTATGCGAATACCCTTCCGGCTTCTATGGGCGGGAATAAAACGCCGTTTATAGATGAAGACTACTTGTATGGGGAGGCAGATGATAATTTCATCGAGAACTACCATAAAGGTTTGATGGATGGGTCGATTATCCCCGAATACAAGGAAGCTCCCAGCCGCCTTAGAAGAATCACGATACGGGAAGCGGCTAAGATTCAGACCTTCCCAGATGATTATATCTTCTGCGGCAAGCCGGCAGCAATTTATAAACAAATCGGCAATGCAGTGCCTTGTAAAATGGCGGAAGCCGTTGCATCGGCTGTTGCTGAATATCTCCAAGCGTAAAAAGCGGGAATGTGTTACCTTAATGTGGTACACATTCCCGTTTTTTATGCCTGCATTGCTTCGGTCAAGGCATCGTTCCAAGCCACCTTAATCGTTGCTTGTACATCCTGGGCATTGAACAGTTCAAACATTCTTTCATTGTATGCAGTCCGAAATGCCTCATCTCCAGAAAGCAGGATGTGGATGGTTAAATCTGTGATGGAAACGAAATTGATATTATACCCCTGCGCAAAATACGCTTTTGCTCGTTCCAGCGCATTTTCCCTTGGAAGGTCGTTTGTATAAACGAATAAGTACTCAGCGGCGTTGTTCAGCGTGATTTTTGTGGAGAAAGTGGAATCAACGCGGGAGCCGTCTATTGGCCGCTCAGTAACTTCAATGGCTTTAAAGATCGCTCCATCCTTGTAAATCGTAATATCACCTGGTGCGCCGGTCGCACCATCTGCGGCGTTGATCTCCTGGCGTTCTATGGTCCACCCCGCATTCATCTGACCGTTGATAGTGGAGAAGACGGCATCCGTCAGGAGCATGGGAATAAGGCCGCCGCTCTGGCGATGCTGTAGTTTGTTTAGGAACATACGGTACTGATCGATGCGGAGTCGGCGGATTGGAACAAGTCGGACAATCGACTGCTCACGGAGGTCGATAAAGCACTTCAATAAGGCAATGATGATCGTTTCCACCTCGTCACTTTCGGACACAGCCTCCAAGGTGGAAATCAGTGACAGCAAAGCGTCAAAGCCTTCCTTATCGCGCAATCCATCCCTTGTATCTTCAGTGAAAGTAACATTCCTGCGGAAAGTCGCCAGATAAGGACCTTTGGAACAAGGGATCTGCTTTGAAAACAGGAACGGATTGACTGCTTTCTCATCCAGAGTACGCCCATTAAAAGCGTCCTCGCCCTGTTTGACATAGGGGTGCCGGATATTGCAGCTCCTGTCCTGATATCTTGCCACTGCACAGCCAAGCAGAACTTCACGGTAGGACTGTGTTTTTGAGGAAAAGATCGTATCCAGCGCATCCTTATTGTCTGTGATATACTGCGTCACGACTGCAGAAAGTTCCTGGGCAGCTTTTTCGTATGAGTTGTTGAGAAGAACCTTTGCCTGTTCGTAATCGATAGCCATTTTATTTTTCCTCCTGATCGTCAATCGTTTCAAGGATGTCCTCTATGTGGCAGTTCAGGGTTTCACATATTTTCAGAAGAACATCTGTGGTAATGTTCCCGCCTTTACCAAGTTTTGCAATAGATGCGGCGCTGATGCCAGCAGCGTCTTTTAGTTCCATCTTGGTCATGTTTTTGTCAATAAGAAGTTTCCATAGTTTGTTATAACTGATACGCACTTGTTTGCCTCCTTGTCATTTCATACCCATCATCATTTCATAATGCTGTTCCTGCCCCATGTGATGGAAAATCATCCGGAAAGTATCTCTGCACTGCCGGACATCTATGCAGTCGTCCACATAATGCATACCATCATTTATGCCAGACGAATTAGCGGCAATGTACGAAAGCATGGCGGACGCCAGTTCAAATTTAGAGAAATCCTCATTGCCAAAATCATCGTGGGTAAAGGCGTCCTTATTCTCTTCGAGTATCCTCTTTCGCAAGTCACTGCCCTCATACCCGCAAAGCTGCAGAAAGTAATATTCCAGGATTCTCCGGATAATGCTCATAAGGGGAATACCGGATGAAGCATCCTTATATTCATCCCACAGAGCTGCATAAGAATTTTTGACCGGATTTACATTCATTCGCTCTGAAGGGCAGTCGGGGTTTGGACAGTCACACAGCCGTATAGAGGACTTGTTGTCCGTTTTACGAATCAGATAAAAGGAAACAAAGTCATAGCGGTTGGCGTAAGCATAGGTGACTTCCCTGTGGAAATAAGCGTTATGAGTCAAAATAAAAATTTGCTTGATAAAGTTCCCGGAAACTACAGGATTTCTGTTATCTGCATTGTTCCGGCACACTTCGATCATTTTCCTGATCTGTGCGCTCACAATAAAGAGCGCACTGCTGTCCATGCTCGAAACGGGGTCATCGATGACAACAATTTTCTCCCGTGTATCGCCGTCTGCGCTTTCCCTTCCAAATACAAGCTGTTGGAAATATAGAAACGCGATGAAATTCTTTTCTCCCTCGCTGAGGTTCTCCGCAATCTTGCCTGTATCTGTGCGCACAACTTCGTAATTGATGGCTGGGGTTGGGACAACGCGCTCTACAGAACCATCGGGGCGGATGATTTCTTCATGTCGGGGCCGCAGTTCAAACCCTTGGAATCCAGAGTCGCGGAGCATGGTGTTTATGCTTTTCATCGCGGTTTCAGTTTCCACGGTCTGGCTATTTAAAATACGCAGATCCTCTTTTAGCTGATCAAGTACCCCTTTCTGTGTATTTATGATATCCTGCTGCGCCTGTATTTCCGCATCAAGGGCTGATTCGCTTCGCGCATAGGCTTCCAGGACATCTTTTAAAGTATAGGCGATTTGCTCAAAAACGGCTTTTTTGCACTCGGCTTTCTTTTTCGGCCCGGCGGACACAATATCATTATTGGCGTCTATCAGGCGGTTAAAGCCGCTGATGATGTCCGAAAGCTCCTGGAGAAGCGGTTCAACCTCGTACAAGGCGATGATTTTAGACGGTTCCGCCACCTTGCTCTTGATTTTTTCAATATTTTCGGCTATTACTGCCTTTACTGCACTGAGCTTGTCGTGATAAGGCTTTGTGTCGATTACAGGGTAAACCTCATCCGGCAGCCTGCTCAACGGGACGAACAGGGCATTTGCCGTATCCCGATAAGCAACCAGGAAAGCGTCCAGCTTCTGAAGGTTTGTTTGATACTGTGTATCAAAACTTGCGGCCAGCATTTCTTCAAAATTCTGAGGCAGCTCTCGGGAACAATACGGGCATTTTCCACCTGCCTTTTCATGGTAATCTGCATGGCCTTGGCGCACCCATTCAGTTGCCCCGACTTCTTTCAGAAAGTCTGCAAATGGCGTGTTTGAAGTATTCACAATCGCAAGGGAAAGAATGTCACAGCCGGAGATGTGGTCAAGGGCAGAAACATCACTGACTGCGTTAAATCTGTCATACCGTTTTGCCGTAGAAGAATAGACAGAGTCATACATCCGCTTCAATTCTTCAACATCATGCTGTATGGGAGAGTGGCGTTTTACCTCTTCAGCAAATTTCTGTTTTGACCCTTTCTTGCCCTCCTGAGTCGCTTCGAATACAGTGCGCAGTTCCTCTGTTTTGTCCCAACAATCCTTATATAGCTGTTTTTCCAAAGCCGCTCTCGTTTTAGCTTTTTTATCCTTTTCAGCGAAAGCATCCGAAGAAACTTTTTGTGCCTTTTTCTGTTCAGCGGTCTTCCTGTCAATCTGCTCCTGTATTTTTACATTGGCCTCATTCATGGTGAAAACGCCAGGAAGATTGTGGTAGCTCCTCATATTGGCATCAATAAAATCCTGGTCGTATACAAGGGGAATATAATCCGCAGCAGCTTTGCCAGGGGCATAGGTTACCCCAGAACCGGTTTTTATTGCTTTTGCTATGGTTGTTTTCCCCGTTCCATTGTTGCCAAAGAAGTAATTGATGTAAGTTGGGGCAACGGCAGCGCCGGTGCCTTTATATGTGGCGTCATCAAGAGTAATTCGTATAATTTCACTGGGTAATTTATCTGGCATGATATTCCTCCCTGTTAGCTCGGCCTTGGAAGGGTGGTAAGCCCAGCCTCGTCAAATGCCTCAAAGAGATTGACCTTATGTACGGACCAGGCGCTGACATTCAAATCCGTGATAGCGCAGCCCATATTAAGATCAAAATAGATGGCGTTCTTTTTCACGCACAGCAGCTGCTGGTTAATGACAGATATGGGCTGGAAAGCAACTTTGATGTTCTTTCCTTCTTTTTTGACCCTTCTGATGTAGCCATAGACCGCCCATTGGTTTGGATCGGTTCTGCCCCAATGCTCTGTATTCTCCCGGCAGATAAGGGCTGGGAATGTCTTTAATTCCGCAACTCCCGCATCAGACAGGGATGAACACCGCTCCAGGATTTCCGGTGGGACAAAATGCTGGCTCAGAGCGCGGTTTGCAGTAACGGTTACGATGTTGTTGGTGAACACCTCTTCTTCGCAGGTAACAAGAAGCTGGTAGTACTCCTTGCTGAAGGACTGTATTGCCATGAGCTGCTCCACACTGTTATTTCCGCCGGGCTGTTGGTAATTGTAGTTAATATTAACCACGCCGCCGTCTTGGTTTGTGACATGGACGTTTGTGGAGCCGGTTTGCTCAACTTTTTGTGCCGCAGGAGGCACTGATGTTTTCGGAATCAGTTCGTTGTTCATAAGCCGCCTCCATCAAAAGTGAAAATTGATTGTACCGTTATTCGTCAGATTGATATTGTGATCCCCGTTTTGGATGACATTTGTCTGCTGATGGATAACGGTTATTTTTTTGTCTTCTCCGGCGGCACCTGATGGCATTTCGTCATCCACGACCTCCGCCTCTATAAATTCTGCATCGCTGTCTGTTCGTACCGATTTCCCCGTTGGTTTTCTTGTGGCAGCAGCCGCCTCTCTGATGATGGAAGCGAACAGGTCCGCCAGCTTATCCGCAGCATTGTGTAAATTGATGTCCGGGATATATTTCTGGAACGCCTCGCACAGCCCTTGAATAGCGCAATCCTGAAAACTTCCGATGTATTCGGAAAATCCAAATGGTTCTACATAGGGGCTGATTTTTCTTGCCAAGCCGGAGATCTTTGTATTTCCGTTGTAATACGCCTTAAAGGATTCTTTATCGTACCCGTTGAGAATATCCAAGCCGTCTTCAATGACGATTGCTTCAAATAAGGAACGGGCAAAGGCGTGAGTACTGTTTCCGGCTCCGATGCTGGGAGACAGCAAATGTGCAAATTCCTTAAAGTTCATACCCTCATCCTTTCTACCCAGGCCTACCCATGCCAACCCAACGGAACCCATCTTAACCGACCATGTATTTTATAATGGACTCAGCCCTTAGATAAGGGACGTGCCTTCTGAAAACAGAGGGTACAGGGAAGTCGGAAATGTGTTTTGGGACATGGAGAGATGATTCCTAATTATAGCACAACCATGTGAAACATTCTACCTCTAAACCAGAATTCACATCTGCAAAAGCGAGTTTATATTCGCATTTACAGAACTGATTTCCAGAAATAAATCTCAATAGTCCGAGATGGCCATTAGGACGATGGGATGCATAAGACCTTGGACGCAGTGATAAAGACTGCGCTCCGAGTGAAGATGCCCCACCGTTGACTTTTGGCGTTCATTTTCGGATTGGCGGAGTCTGTGGGTGCCTTCAGCCACAGGCTCTTTTGTGTCCCACCGTCCTTTGACCCGGACGGAAAGGACACAAATGAAAATTACCTACAAATTTGTCACCGGGGAAGTCACGGAGGTCGAGGTTTCCGAGGAAATCGGTGCCGTGATTATCGACCTGGACCGTCAGGAGTACAACAACGACCACAAAGAGACCCGCCGGCACTACTCGCTGGATGGCAAGGTCTACGAGGGCATGGACTATGCTGTGGAGGATTCCGATCTGGAAGCCCTCTTTGCCGGCCCCACCGATGAGGAGCGGCTCCACGCCGCCATCCAGAAGCTCGACCCTGACCAGCAGTCAATGATCCGTGCCATCTACTTTGAAGGCGTCAGCGTTAACGACTATGCCGCCCGGATGGGCGTGACGCAGTCCGCCATATCCCACCGTTTGCAGACAGCGCGGAAGAAACTGAAAAAACTTCTGGGCTGACCCTCATATCAGCCTGTTCCCGTGGCCGTATAGCGGAAGGAGCAAGAAAAGCAGCCTTCCAGAAAGGATGAACGCCATGAGGCACAAGCTGAAGATCAGCGTGTCCAAGGAGCCGCAGAACGGCGGGGTGGTCAGATGCCGCAGTGTGACGCTGCGGGAGAAGATGCTCACCCGGCTCCTGGGCCGCAAAGAGCGGGTGATGATCCTGATTCCCGGCAACACCGTGGAATCCCTGGACATCACCGAACTGCCGGAGGGAGGTGCAACGGTTGAGTAAGATCAAGCTCCTCCTGGATGTAGTGGAGGATATGCGCTCCCTTACCGACAGTCTCCAAGCATTGGTGGACGCCATGACCCAGGGAGACACACAAGAGACCGAGCCGGTACAGAAGGCTGCTCCTCCCCCTCCCAAGGAGCCGGCGGTCACGCTGGAGCAGGTTCGGTCGGTGCTGGCTGAAAAAAGCCATGACGGGAAAACCGAGGCGGTCCGGGAGTTGCTTCAAAAATACGGTGCTCCGAAGCTGTCAGCGGTAGACCCCAAGCACTACCCGGCGCTGCTGAAGGACGCGGAGGTGCTCTGATGCCGCCCTCCAAACACGCCGTTCTCTCCGCCAGCGGCGCCCACCGATGGCTCCACTGCAACCCTTCGGCACGGCTGGAGCTGGAGTTCGCCGACCGGGAGACGGAAGCCGCAGCCGAAGGCACCGCCGCCCACGCCCTTGCCGAGCACAAGCTCAAGAAGGCACTGAAGCTGCGTTCCCGGAAACCCGTCAGCCCTTATAACTGCGATGAAATGGACGCTCACACCGATGGGTATGTGGAGTTCGTGCTGGAGCAGCTGGAGGAAGCTAAGACGCTCTGCGCCGATCCTCTTGTCCTCATCGAACAGCGGCTGGACTTCTCCCGCTATGTGCCTGACGGCTTCGGCACCGGCGACTGCCTGATTGTGGCGGACAAGCTCCTGCACATCATCGATTTCAAGTACGGGCAGGGCGTCCTGGTGGACGCGGAAGAAAATCCTCAGATGATGCTGTACGCCCTGGGTGCGCTCCGGCAGTTCGACCATCTCTATGACATTACCCAGGTTGCCATGAGCATCTACCAGCCCCGCCGGGAGAATGTGTCCACCTGGACCATCTCCGTGGAGCAGCTCATGGATTGGGCGGAACACACCCTCAAGCCCAAGGCGGAAATGGCCTACCAGGGTGAAGGGGAGTATGTTCCCGGCCCCTGGTGTACCTTCTGCAAGGCGGCGGTAAAGTGCCGCGCCAGAGCAGAAGCCAAGCTCCAGCTCGCTAAGTACGAGTTTGCCATGCCGCCGCTGCTCACCGATGCGGAGATTGAGGACATACTCTCCCGGCTGCCCGGCCTGACCAAGTGGGCCGGCGAGATCGAAGCCTATGCTCAGGACGCCGCCATTCTCCACGGCAAGGTGTGGCACGGCTTCAAGCTGGTGGAGAGCCGCACAAACCGCAAGTACACAGACGAGGAAGCCGTGATCCGCGCCGCCAACGCCGCTGGGTACCACGACATCTTCAAAAAATCCCTCATCCCCATTACCGAGATGGAGAAACTCATGGGCAAAAAGACCTTTGCCGAGGTGCTCGGTGGTCTGGTCGAGAAGCCCAAGGGCAGGCCGACCCTTGTTCCGGTATCCGACAAGCGCCCGGCTATCACCGCAATGGATGCTACCCAAGAATTTACTGAAATTACGGAGGTATAACGATATGTCTGCCAATCACAAGAACCCGACCAAAGTGGTCACCGGAGTTGTCCGCCTGTCCTACGCCAACGTCTGGGAGCCGGTCTCCATCAACGGAAGCAACCTCAAGTACAGCGTTTCCCTCATCATCCCCAAGACCGACACCAAGACCATCGATGCCATCAACGCCGCCGTGGACGCCGCCATCAAGGACGGAGCCGCCAAGTTCGGCGGTAAGATCCCCAACAAGGCCGCGTTGAAGCTCCCCCTGCGGGATGGTGATCTGGAACGGGACGATGAAGCCTACAAGGGCGCCTACTTCGTCAACGCCAACAGCACCACCGCGCCCCAGATCGTGGACCGCTCTGTGCAGCCCATCCTGGACCGCGCCGAGGTCTACTCCGGCTGCTACGCCCGTGTGTCCGTCAACTTCTACGCCTTCAACTCCAACGGCAATCGCGGCATCGCTTGCGGTCTGGGCAACATCCAGAAGGTGCGGGACGGTGAACCTCTGGGCGGTCGTTCTTCCGCCGCGGATGACTTCGCCACCGATGTGGACGATGACTTCCTTTCCTAACAACCATCCGGCAAGGGTGGCGGAGGGCAACCTCTGCCGCCCTTATGCCGCAGGAAAGGAGACCTTATGAAAACCTTATCCATCGACATTGAAACCTTTTCCCCGGAGCCGCTGACCAAGTGCGGCGTGTACCGCTACTGCCAGGCGCCGGAGTTTGAAGTGCTGCTGTTCGGCTATTCCGTGAACAGCGGCCCCGTCCAGGTGGTGGATCTCGCCGCCGGTGAACGCATCCCTGCCGATGTGCTGGCGGCGCTGACCGATCCGGCTGTGTCTAAGTGGGCCTTCAACGCCCAGTTCGAGCGGGTGTGTCTTTCCCGGTACATGGGGTACCCTGTCGGACGATACCTGGACCCCGACTCCTGGTACTGCACCATGGTGTGGTCGGCTACCCTGGGACTGCCCCTTTCTCTGGAGGGGGTGGGTGCCGTGCTGGGGCTGGAGAAGCAGAAGCTCAAGGAAGGCAAAGACCTGGTGCGCTATTTCTGCACGCCGGCTAAGGCCAGGGATGGCTCCACCTTCCGCAGGCTTCCAGCAGACGCCCCGGAGAAGTGGATTTCCTTCAAAGCCTATAACCTCCGGGATGTGGAGACGGAGATGTCCATTCAGCAGAAGCTGTCACGTTTTCCGGTTTCGCCGGAAGAGTGGGACAACTACCATCTCGACCAGCGCATCAACGACCGTGGTATTCTGCTGGATCGCACACTTGTGTCCCAGGCCATCCGCTGTGACGAACGGTTCAAGCGCACCCATCTGGAGCAGGCTCGCTCGGTCACCGGGCTGGAAAACCCCAACAGCCCCGCCCAGCTCAAAGCATGGCTGGCGGAAAAGGGCGTGGAAGCCGAGTCCCTCTCCAAAGCGTCCGTTCTGGAGCTGCTTTCCCGTGCGGAGGGCGAGGTGGAGCTGGCCCTGTCCCTGCGGCAGGAGCTGGCTAAGAGCAGCGTCAAGAAATACACAGCCATGGAGTCGGTGGTCTGCTCGGATGACCGTGCCCGCGGCCTGATCCAGTTTTACGGAGCCAATCGAACCGGCAGATTTGCCGGGCGGCTCATTCAGGTGCAAAACCTCCCGCAGAACCACTTGCCCGACCTGAAACAGGCCAGGACGCTGGTGCGGGACGGGCGCTTTGACGCCGTGGAGCTGCTCTACGATTCCGTCCCGCTGGTGCTCTCCGAGCTGATCCGCACCGCCTTTATTCCGAAAACGGGATGCCGCTTCTTTGTGGCGGACTTTTCGGCCATCGAAGCGCGGGTCATCGCCTGGATTGCCGGAGAGCAATGGCGGCAGGATGTGTTCACCCAGGGCGGGGATATCTACTGCGCTTCCGCCAGCCAGATGTTCCACGTTCCCGTGGTTAAGCACGGCGTCAACGGTCACCTTCGGCAGAAGGGCAAAATTGCGGAGCTGGCGCTGGGCTATGGCGGGTCGGTGGGGGCGCTGAAAGCCATGGGCGCGCTGAACTACGGCCTGACTGAGGAGGAGCTGAAGCCCTTAGTGGACGCTTGGCGGCAGTCCAATCCCCGCATCGTGAAGTTCTGGTGGGACGTGGACCGCGCCGCCACCACCTGCGTCCGGGACAGAGTCCCCGCCGAGACACACGGCATCCGCTTCCTCTACCAGAGCGGCATGATGTTCATCGTGCTCCCCTCCGGCAGAAAGCTGGTGTATGTGAAGCCCAAGATGGGCGTCAATCGATACGGCAGCGAATCCGTCACCTATGAAGGTGTCGGAGAACAGAAAAAGTGGCTGCGGTTGGAAAGCTACGGCCCAAAATTCGTGGAAAATATCGTCCAGGCCACCGCCCGCGACATCCTGGTGGAAGCCATGCGCCGGTTGGAGTCGGCGGGGTACCAAATCGTGATGCACGTTCATGATGAAGCGGTGATCGAAGCGCCGACGGATTCCTCCCTGGAGGACATCTGCGCCATCATGGGTCAGACCCCAGCCTGGGCGGGAGGGCTGCTGCTCCGCGCGGACGGTTATGTCTGCGACTTCTATCAGAAAGACTGAGGTGACCCTTATGGGAATCAACAAATACAACTGTGAGGGCTACTATGACCCCACACCTTACGAAGCCCTGACCAGGATCGAGAACGAGGCACGCAAGCTCCACTCCTTCCGTCCGGTGGTTTACATCTGTTCTCCGCTCTCCGGGGATGTGGAGGGCAACCAGGAAAAGGCGGCGCGCTACTGCCGCTTCGCGGTGGACACCGGGTATATCCCCATTGCGCCCCATCTGTACTTTCCCCGGTTTATGAACGATGCCAACCCCAGAGAGCGGGATCTGGCCCTCTTCATGGACATCGTTCTGCTCACCAAATGCTCCCAGCTCTGGGTGTTCGGGGAAACCATTTCAAAGGGTATGAGCATCGAAATCGAGAAGGCCAAACGCAAAGGCCAGACCATCCGCTACTTTACCGAGAACTGCCAGGAGGTGTCCGTATGAAAATCGCTGTAGGCAACAGCCGCATGGATAAGAAGTGGAAGAACCGGGATATTTCCTGGGAGGACCTGTGCCAAAGGGTCAGCTCCACCATCCGTACCACGGAAACCGTGGAGGAATACCGCAAGCTGAAGAAGGGCGCCCAGGACAACATCAAGGATGTGGGCGGCTTTGTGGGCGGTCAGCTCCGAGAAGGCCGGCGCAAAAACGGGATGGTGCTCTGCCGCTCCATACTCACCCTGGACATGGACTATGGTGAGCCGGGGATCTGGGACGAAATTGACCTGCTTCACGATTTCCAGTGCTGCGTCTATTCCACCCATAAACACACGCCGGAGCATCCCCGGCTGCGGATGATCATCCCCCTGGTCCGCGACATCACCGAGGAGGAGTATCCTGCGGTGGCGCGGATGGTGGCCAAGGAGATCGGCATTGACCTGTTTGACGATACCACCTATGAAGCCTGCCGCCTGATGTACTGGCCATCCACCTCGGCAAACGGCGAGTTCTTCTACAAGACCAAGGACGGCCCTCTGCTGGACCCGGACGCCTATCTTGCCAAATACGCCGATTGGCGTGACGCTTCCACTTGGCCGGTTTCCTCCCGGCAGTCTGAAGCGGTGCGCCGGAGTATCACCCAGCAGGCCGATCCTCTGGAAAAGCCCGGCATTGTGGGCGCCTTTTGCCGCGCCTATACCATTGAAGAAGCCATCGAAACCTTCCTCTCCGATGTCTACGAAGCGTCCTCCATGAACGGGCGGTACGACTATATCCCCGCCGACTCCGCCGCCGGCGTAGTGGTGTACGATGAGAAATTCGTGTACAGCCACCACGCCACAGACCCAGTCTGCGGCAAGCTGTTAAACGCCTTCGATCTGGTGCGGCTTCATAAATTCTGGGAGCTGGACGAGAATGTGGGGCTGGATACCCCGCCGGGCAAGCTGCCATCCTTCAAGGCCATGAGCGACCTTGCCCTGGGAGACGATAAGGTTAAGGCTGTCTTTGCCGGGGAGCGCATCGCCCAGGCCACCGCCGAGTTTTCTGATGAGGACTGGCAGAACGGCTTGGAGCTGGACAAGTCCGGCCACGTGAAAAACACCCTGCGTAATCTGACCCTCATCCTGGAAAACGACCCCAACCTCAAGGGCGTGGTGTTCAACCAGCTCCTGGACGGGATGGAGATCAAGGGGGAAGTACCCTGGAAGCATCCCTCCAAGTTCTGGCGAGACGCCGATGACGCACAGCTCATCAGCTATGTGGACACCCACTACGGCAACTTTTCCTCCCGGAACTACGATATCGCCGTGACCAAGGTGGCGGATGACCGGGCCTATCACCCCATCCGGGAGTTCATCGAAAGCCTGCCGGAATGGGATAAGGTTCCCCGCGTGGACACGCTGCTGGTGGACTACCTGGGCGCCGGCGACACCGCCTATGTCCGGGCGGTGACCCGGAAGACCCTCTGCGCCGCCATCAGCCGGGTACTGCGCCCTGGCTGTAAGTTCGACTCCATGCTGGTGCTCAACGGTCCCCAGGGCGTGGGGAAAAGCACCCTCATCGCCAAGCTGGCCGGAGAGTGGTTCTCGGACAGTCTGAACCTGGGTGACACCAAGGACAAGACAGCCGCCGAGAAGCTCCAAGGGTACTGGATCTTGGAGATCGGCGAGCTGGCTGGGCTGAAGAAGGCGGAGGTGGAAACGCTGCGCTCCTTCCTCTCCCGGCAGAACGACATCTATCGCGCGGCCTTTGGCAAACGGGCCACGCCCCATCTGCGTCAGTGCGTGTTCTTCGGCACCACCAACGCCGAGTCCGGCTACCTGCGGGACACCACCGGCAACCGCCGCTTCTGGCCGGTCAAGACCCCCGGCAACGGGAAAAAGCAGTCCTGGAACCTGACCCATGAAGAGATCCTCCAGATCTGGGCGGAAGCCCTGGTGTATGTCCGTCAGGGAGAGAAGCTCTACCTGTCCGCCGAAATGGACGCTCTGGCCAAGGACGAGCAGCGGGAAGCCATGGAGTCTGATGAGCGCGAGGGCCTGGTGCGGGAGTATCTGGACACGCTGCTGCCGGAACGCTGGACAGAGATGGACCTCTTTGAACGCCGCAATTTCCTCTCCGGCTCCGACTTCGGCGGTTTGCAGGAAAAGGGTACGGTCCGGCGTACCAGCGTGTCCAACATGGAGATCTGGTGCGAGTGTTTCGGCAAGGAACGGGCCAACCTGCGCCGCACCGACAGCAATGAGCTGACGGGCATCCTGGCTCGGTTGGGCTGGAAGCGGGCAGATAACAAGGTCAGGATTCCCCTCTACGGGCCGCAATACATTTTTGTTCCGAAGGGGTGTTCCAAGTGAAAAGACAAGCAGGCACAAATTTGGGGAACAAGTTCCGAAGGACAGCTCCACACGCTGGAACCCTCGCTGGAACACCCCATGGGAACGGCGAAAGCCCCATAAGCGGCAAGGAAAACCGTCTTCCTTGTTCCTGTGTTCCTAACATTTCTTATATATCGAAAGATGTAAGAAATAGAGGTCATCAGCACGCGAAACACGCATATACGCGCGTAAAGGGATTTTTCCGTTCCTGGAACACAGGAGGTCAATATGCGTGAGAAAACCATTGAAGCGAAACTGGTGAAAGCCGTCCGTATCATGGGCGGTCTTGCACCCAAGTTTGTAAGCCCTGGGTTGGATGGAGTGCCAGACCGCCTGGTGCTCCTCCCCAAGGGGAAAATCGCCTTCATCGAGCTGAAAGCGCCCGGCAAGGCGCTCCGGCCTTTACAGGTAAGGCGGAAGCGGCAGTTAGAAGCTCTGGGCTTTCCGGTGTACCGCATCGACAGCCCAGAGCAGATTGGAGGGATACTGGATGAAATACAGTCCTCATAAATACCAGACCTACGCCACGGACTTCATCCTGGAGCATCCCATTTCGGCGGTGTTCCTGGACATGGGTCTCGGCAAAAGCGTCATCACCCTGACCGCCATCTTCGACTTGTGCCTGGACAGCTTCCTGGTGCGCAGGGTGCTGGTCATCGCCCCGCTCCGGGTGGCGCTGGATACCTGGCCCAGCGAGATCGAGAAGTGGGACCACCTGCGCGGCCTTACCTACTCGGTAGCGGTGGGAAACGAAGTCCAACGCAAAGCGGCACTCCTGCAGAGGGCAAGCGTGTACATCATCAACCGGGAGAACGTCCAGTGGCTGGTGGAAAGCAGCGGATTGCCCTTCGACTACGACATGGTGGTCATCGATGAGCTGTCCTCCTTCAAAAACTACCAGGCCAAGCGGTTTCGCGCGCTTCTGAAGGTGCGGCCCCGCGTCAAACGCATCGTGGGGCTGACCGGCACTCCCTCCTCCAATGGGCTGATGGATCTGTGGGCGGAATTTCGCATTCTGGATATGGGCAAACGCCTGGGGCGGTTTATCACCCATTACCGCACCGCCTTCTTTCAGCCGGACAAGCGCAACGCCCAGGTGGTGTTCTCCTACAAGCCCCTCCCCGGAGCCGAGGATGCCATTTATGAGAAAATTTCCGACATCACCATCTCCATGCGGGCGGGCGACTATCTGGATATGCCGGAATGCGTGATGAACGAGGTCAAGGTCACCCTCTCTGAAAAGGAGCGGCAAGCCTACGACACCATGCGGTCCGAATTGGTCCTGTCCTTGGGCGGTGAAGAGGTGGACGCCGGGAACGCGGCGGCTCTGGCGAACAAGCTCTCCCAGATGGCCAATGGTGCGGTGTATGGGGAGGGCAAAAAGACCCTCCCGCTTCACGACCGGAAGCTGGACGCTCTGGAGGATCTTATTGAAGCCGCCAACGGCAAACCCGTCCTGATGGCCTACTGGTTCAAGCACGATCTGGAGCGCATCCGCGCCCGGTTTACCGTCCGGGAAATCAAGACCGCCCAGGACATCGCCGACTGGAACCAGGGGAAAATCCCGGTGGCGGTCATCCACCCGGCCTCCGCCGGCCACGGTTTGAACCTGCAGGCCGGGGGTTCCACCCTCATCTGGTTCGGGCTGACCTGGTCGCTGGAGCTTTACCAGCAGACCAACGCCCGGCTCTGGCGGCAAGGGCAGAAAGCCCAAACCGTGGTCATCCACCACATCATCACCAAGGACACCATCGATGAGCGGATCATGTCCGTCCTTCGCAGAAAAGACAAAACACAATCCGCTCTCATTGACGCGGTCAAGGCCAATTTGGAGGTGTAACATGACAGCGAAAGAATACTTATCCCAAGCCCGGCTGCTGGATGCCCGGATTAACGCCAAGATTCAGCAGGTTTCGGCGCTGAACGATTTAGCCACCCACGCCACCGCCACCCTGACGGGGATGCCCCGGAATCCCAGCCGGTCTGAGTCCCGCATGGCTGAAGCGGTGGTCAAGATCATCGACCTGCAGAATGAAATCAACCACGACATCGATGAGCTGGTGGATTTGAAGCGGGAGATCACCCGCCGGGTCAAATCCATCCCAAACACCGAGTACCAGCTCCTGTTGGAGAAGCGGTACCTGTGCTTCATGCCGTGGGAGAAGATCGCCGTGGACATGGGCTATTCCATCCAGCATATCTACCGCCTGCACGACTGGGCGCTGCGGGAATTTCCCGTCCCCCAGGAAACATGAGAGTTCGATGTATTGAATGAGAGTAGCTCCGTAGTGTATCATTAAAATTGCCAAGATAACAAGGACAGCCTCACGGGAGCCATCCCGTGGGGCTTTTCTTATGCCCGGAAGGAGGTGGAACGGTGCCTACAAAGCCCAAGCGCCCCTGCTCATGCCCCGGATGCCCCAAGCTAACGGATGGCAGGTTCTGCGAGGAGCACGCCAAGGCGGAAGCCAAACGCTACGAGAAGTACGACCGTGACCCGGCTGTACGCCGCAGGTATGGCCGCGCCTGGAAGCGCATCCGCGACCGATACATCCAGGAGCACCCGCTGTGCGAGCTGTGCCAACAGGAAGGCAGGCTGACCCCCGCCGAGGAGGTCCACCACAAGAAGTCGCTGGCTGAAGGCGGAACACACGCGCGGGACAACCTCGTTGCCCTGTGCAAATCCTGCCACGCCAGAATCCACGCCCAGCGCGGTGACCGCTGGCACAAGCATTGACCCGGTAGGGGGGATAAAAATCTCTACAGCCTGTGGGCCGTGCAACGGGCCGGGGGTCTCGCACACAAAATTGCGGTTTCAAAGGGGGTATATACCCCCAGACCGAGAAAGGAGGAAATCTGTGGCCAAAGACGGTACCAACCGCGGCGGCGCCCGTGCTGGTGCCGGCGCAAAGAGAAAGCCCCTCGCCGACAAAATTGCCGAGGGCAATCCCGGCAGAAGGAAGCTGACTGTCATCGACTTTCAGGATACAGCCGATTTAGAAGGTCAGCCCATGCCGAAACCGTCAGCCATGCTATCCGCCACCCAGAAGGATGGCAAGACGCTGGTCGCCGCCGAGGTCTACGAGAAGACCTGGACCTGGCTGGCGGAGCGGGGATGCGCCGCGTTGGTTTCCCCGCAGCTTTTGGAGCGATACGCCATGAGCGTGGCCCGCTGGATACAGTGCGAAGAAGCCATTACCGAATACGGCTTTCTCGCCAAGCACCCCACCACGGGGAATGCGATTCAAAGCCCCTATGTGGCGATGAGCCAGAACTTCATGTCCCAGACCAACCGCCTGTGGATGGAGATCTACCAGATCGTCAAAGAGAACTGTTCCAGCGAGTACGGAGGGGCCACGCCCCAGGACGATGTGATGGAGCGGCTGCTGTCCGCTCGGAAAGGAAAATGAGTATGACCAAATATAAAACGGCTGAAAGCGTCCGGCGCGGTCACCCGGATAAGCTGTGCGACCTGATCGCCGACAGCATTCTGGACGAGTGCCTGCGGCACGACCGCTATTCCCGCTGCGCCTGTGAGGTTATGGCCACCAAGGGAAAAATCTTTGTCTGCGGGGAGATCACCTGCGCGGCAAAGATCAACATCCGCTCGGTGGTTCGGGAGGTCCTCCGCAAGGCGGGCTACAACCCTATGAAGTTTATTGTGTTCGTCTATGTCCACCGGCAGAGTTCCGACATCGCCGGCGGCGTGGATTCCGCACTGGAGGTGCGGGATGGCGGCAGCGAGGATGTGTTTGCCACCACCGGCGCCGGCGACCAGGGCACCGTCTATGGCTATGCCACCAGGGAAACCTGGACCCGGCTGCCAGTCCCTGTGGTTTTCGCAAACGACATCTGCAAAGACCTGGACGAAGCAATGCGGGATGGAACCATCCGTGGCATCGGTCCCGATGGCAAAGCTCAGGTGACCGTGGTGTATGAGGATGGAAAACCTGTGGGCGTGAAGAACATTGTGGTGTCTGTCCAGCACGATGAAGGTAAAAATCTGGAGGAGCTTCGGCGGGAGATCATCTCCGAGGTGCTGTATCCTATTCTGGATCGGTTCAGCTTCCCCAAGGACATGGAGATTCTCATCAACCCCTCCGGCAGATTTGTGGAGGGCGGTCCCGCCGCCGATACCGGGCTGACCGGCAGAAAACTGATGGTGGACACCTATGGTGGCCTTGCCGCTCATGGTGGCGGCGCCTTCTCTGGGAAAGACCCCACCAAGGTGGACCGCTCCGCCGCATACATGGCCAGAGCCATTGCCCGGAATGTGGTGGGCGCGTGGCTGGCGGAAGAATGCCAGGTTTCCATTTCCTACGCGATCGGCAAAGCGGAACCCACCGCTGTGGAGATTGACACCTTTGGCACCGCCAAGGTGGACGAGGATGTCATCCGGCTGGCGGTATTGGACGTGTTCGACCTGCGGCCCGCCGCCATCATGTCCCTGTTGCATCTCCGCGCTCCTATCTACGCCGACACCGCCGCCTACGGCCACTTCAATGGATACAAGTACAGCTGGGAAAACCTCGACAAGACCGATGAACTGCGGAAGGCGGTAGAAAAGTATGCTGATTGAGCGCAAGCACACCGCCGACCTCATCCCCGCCGACTACAATCCCCGCAAAGACTTAAAGCCCGGCGACCCGGAGTACGACAAGCTGAAACGCTCCATGGAGCAGTTCGGCTATGTGGAACCGGTGATCTGGAACAAGACCACCGGACGGGTGGTGGGCGGTCACCAGCGGCTGAAGGTGCTCATGGACATGGGCGTCATCGAGGTGGAGTGCGTGGTGGTGGAGCTGGATGAGGAGCGGGAAAAAGCCCTCAACATCGCCCTCAACAAAATCTCCGGCGATTGGGACAAGGACAAGCTGATGCTCCTCATCTCCGACCTGCAGGGCGCCGACTTCGATGTGTCCCTCACCGGCTTTGATTCCGCCGAGATCGATGACCTCTTCAAAGACAGCCTGAAAGATGGGGTCAAGGATGATGAGTTCGATGTGGACGCCGAGCTGGAGAACCCCGCCATCACCAAGGCCGGGGATATCTGGACGCTGGGGCGGCACCGGCTGGTCTGCGGGGACAGCACCAAGGCGGAAACCTTCGCTCTGTTGATGGACGGTCTGAAGGCAAACCTGGTCATCACCGACCCGCCCTACAATGTCAATTATGAGGGCGGCGCAGGAAAGATCAAGAATGACAACATGGAGAACGCTGCCTTCTACGACTTCCTGCTGGCAGCGTTTCAGAATACAGAGGAAGTCATGGCGGACGATGCTTCTATCTATGTGTTCCATGCGGACACCGAGGGGCTGAACTTCCGAAAGGCGTTCTCGGACGCCGGCTTCTACCTCTCCGGGACGTGCATCTGGAAGAAACAGTCCCTGGTGCTGGGCCGTTCGCCCTACCAGTGGCAGCATGAGCCGATCCTCTTCGGCTGGAAGAAGAAAGGCCGACACCAGTGGTACACCGGGCGGAAGGAGTCCACCATCTGGGAGTTCGACAAGCCCAAGAAGAACAAGGAGCACCCCACCATGAAGCCTATCCCGCTTCTGGCCTATCCCATTCTCAACTCCTCCATGAGCAACGCCATCGTACTGGACCCCTTCGGTGGTTCCGGCAGTACGCTCATCGCCTGTGAGCAAACCGACCGTGTCTGCCGCACCATCGAACTGGACGAAAAGTTCTGCGATGTCATCGTGAAGCGGTACATCGAGCAGGTGGGCAAAGCGGACGGTGTATCCCTCCAGCGGAACGGCCTGACCTACCGCTATGAAGAGGTGGCTGGGGACGATGCGGAAGATATCCCACTGTTCTGAGGAGGTGCCCATGGAATCGAATACGACTTTGGCCCTCGGTAGCCTCTTCGATGGCTCCGGGGGTTTTCCTTTGGGTGGTCTGCTCTGCGGGATCACCCCGGTGTGGGCTTCGGAGATCGAGCCGTTCCCCATCCGGGTGACCACCAAGCGGCTTCCCTTTATGAAGCACTACGGCGACATCTCCCAGATGGATGGCGGGAAGATCGAGCCGGTGGACATCATCACATTCGGCTCCCCCTGCACCGACATGAGCATCGCCGGTCGGAGGGCCGGCCTGGACGGGAAGCAATCCGTCCTCTTTTACCAGGCCATCCGCATCATTCAGGAAATGAGGGATGCCACCCATGGCAAATATCCAAGATACATCGTATGGGAGAACGTCCCCGGCGCGCTCAGCTCCAACCACGGAGAGGACTTCAAGGCCGTCCTCGAAGCGGTCATCGGGATCAAGGAGCCGGGCACCCAGGTGCCTATGCCTGAGAAAAACCTCTGGCCCTACGCCGACCTGTACCTGGGAGAGCAGTGGAGCGTTGCGTACCGCACTCTTGACGCGCAACACTGGGGAGTCCCCCAGCGAAGACGCCGTATCTTCCTTGTCGCAGATTTTGCAGGCTGGGGTGCCGGACAAGTACTATTTGAGTCCGAAGGCCTGTCAGGGTATTCTGCGGAGGGCTTCCGTGCGTGGCAAAGAGCTGCCGGAAATTCTGCGGTTGGCGCTGGAGCGGCAGGCATCTGCCTAAACGACCAGGGCGGCTCCTGCATGGATGTGACGGAGAATGTCGTGGCAACGCTCCGGGCGGAAAACCACGGACACCCTCCCTGCGTGATGGATGCCGCCGGCTTCTGCACTGAGCACTCGGCGGATAGTCGGGGCATTGGATTCGAACAGGAACGCGCTCCCACCCTTCGGGCAGGAGTTGTTCCCGCCGCGATCGCATTGGAGAGCCACCCCATCGACAGCCGCATCAAGATTGCCGATGACGGTACTATCCAGACGCTGACCTCCCGCATGGGGACGGGCGGGATGAATGTGCCGCTGGTGATGAAGATCCGCTCCGGCTGCGAGGGCGGCGGGAAAGGGCCGCTCATCCAGGAGGACAAGTCCGCTACGCTGGGCTGCAACAATGACCAGACGGTTTTTGTGCCGTTCGTGAAAGGTACTCGCCCTCACACTCCCGATGAAGGACAGCAATGGAAACCGTCCGATGTGGCGAATACATTGAACACCTATGATGTGGGCGAGACCCGGTGCAATGAACTGGCGGTCAAGGTTTATGGCATCTGCTCCAAGCAAAGTCACGCCATGCTGTCGGATAATCCTCATAGTGGATTTTACGAAGCAGACACTTCCCGAAGTCTGGACGCAAACGGTGGAAACCCCACCTGCAATCAAGGCGGCATGGCTGTGGTGGCGGTGCAGGGTTCCATGATCGGCAGGTCCGGCAAGAACGGCCCCCAGGGCAGCGGCATCAATGAGGATGTGTCTTTTACATTGGACGCCGCCGACCGCCATGCGGTGGCTTACTGTATGACCTCGGGTTCTTACACCCAGACATTAGAGGAGCAGTCCCCGACCTTAATGGCAAGGGACTATAAAGACCCGCCTGTGGTAAATGAAACCGAGCCGGAGTACATCGTTCGCAGACTGACGCCTACCGAGTGCGCCCGCCTTCAGGGCTTTCCGGACTGGTGGTGCGCAGGGCTTGCTATAGACAATCCATCCGAGGAAGAGATCGAGTTCTGGACAGAAGTGTTTGAGACACACCGAAAGATCATGGGAACCTCCTCTAAACCGAAAAGCCATAATCAAATTATCAAGTGGCTGAAAGACCCGCACTCCGATTCCGCGGAATACAAGATGTGGGGCAACGGCGTGGCGCTTCCCAATGTCTATTTTGTGCTTTCCGGCATCGTGTGGGCGTTAAAAAACGAGGAAACGGCATAACCGCTTCCTCGTCCTCTCAATTCTTTCTGGTTGGCTTTACATTAACCGCCGGATTGATGGTGCCGTCAATCTTTCCATGCTCTTGCTCAAAAGCCTTGATGTTTTCTCGGATGAGCACCAGAATATGGCTGTTGACCGAGCGTCCCTCATAGTCTGCCACAAAGCCCAGTTTCTCCAGCATTTCTTCCTCTATGCGAATGGACACGCTTTTGATTGCCATAAAATCACCTCGTTGAATATATTTTGTGTTTATTTTATGGCTACCATGTGGTAAAATGTTTTGATTAGATATACTGTATATCTACAATAATTTTGCAATGTGTCCGAGGTGTTGAAATGTGAGAGTGGCAATCGTAGGATCCAGAGGGCTAAGCGTGACCAATTTGGAGAAATATCTCCCGAATGGCGTGACGGAGATCGTGTCCGGGGGTGCAAAAGGGATCGATACCTGTGCCAGAGAGTATGCTGTCTCCAACGGCATCAAGCTGACAGAGTTTCTGCCGGAGTATGAGAAGTATGGGAGATCTGCCCCATTGAAGCGCAACATCGCAATTATTGAAAATGCCGATCTTGTATTGGCGTTTTGGGACGGGACATCACGGGGAACGAAGTTTGTGATTGACAACTGCAAGAGCCGTGGTATTCCTGTGAAGGTCTTTGTCCCGACCAACCACAACTGACAACACAAGTTCTCTCGATTTGTGTACAAGGTAGAATGTGGCGATTTAGCTCTTTTCCACTTGCTATTACCTTCCTTTAGAGGGAATATGTACTCACCCAAAAAAAGGAAGGTGGTATGACATATGCCAAACAAAGAAATGCGGGCGGCGGTGGAGGAATTCATTCTGCAGCGAATCAACGATTGGGGCTCAGATGAATCCCAAGGACTGCAAACGGCCATTGAGCAATGGAAACTTAGCACCGAAAACTTGAAGCAGTCTTTATCCAACCATCAGGAAATTCTCTATAGAGAATGTGAGAACGCCTATGCGCTGGTGGACGGAGAAACCATGCAGTGTTACTACCGTGCCGGTTTTGCCGACGCGGTATTGTTTTTGATGGGCTGGAGGGATGGAACATGGAACTGAATTACAACTGCACCGGTGAAAGCCGCAAGCGGCTGGTGAATGCCATCAGCGAGATTACCGGCGTCCCAGCCAAGTACCTGGGCGCGCCCAGCTTCGCCTACCAAGTGGGCTACTTCACCATCGACCGCAACGGCGGCGTCACCTTTGACGACCGTGCCGACAGTGAGGAGATCGAAAACCTCATCGAAACGCTGGACAGCCAAGGCTTCACCGCCGAACCGCAAGAGGTCGAGGCATCCGAAAATGAGGAACCGTCTCCCACCGAGGTGGACGGGCTTTGTATCTCCATGCCCGCCAACCTGTTCTCCGAAACGGCGCTGCAAAACCTCAAGGATATCACGGCTGCGAAGGGCAGCCTGGTCCGCAAAGCCCTGGGGGTGGAGGAACTGCCCATCGAAGTCGGCGAGACGAAGGTCTCCTTCCCCTGGTTTGCCGGAATGCCCACGCCGGAGGAGGTCAAGGCCTATGACCATTTCATCTGCGCCCTGTGCGAGATGGCCAGAAATCAGAAGCGCGTTACCGCTAAGGAGCGGAACACAGGCAACGACAAGTACGCTTTCCGCTGTTTCCTCCTCCGGTTGGGCTTCATCGGGCCGGAGTTCAAACAGGAGCGCAAAATCCTCCTGCGAAACCTGACCGGCAGCTCCGCATTTAAGTCGGTTCCCCAAAAGGAGGTGGCGGACGATGCGGCTTCCGAGTAAGGAAACGCTGGCGCTTCTCCGAACCCGCTACCCTGTGGGAACGCGCGTGGAGCTTATCCGCATGGACGATCCCCAGGCCCCTCCGGTTGGTACAAAGGGGACGGTGCTGGGCGTGGACGATGTGGGAAGCATCCTGGTGGCCTGGGATAACGGTAGCGGCCTGAACGTGGCTTTTGGCGAGGATGTCTGCCGAAAGGTCGAGGGATAATACGCTGTAAGATGCACAGTTTTCAAACCACAAGATCGTGTAGTTTATGGCTCAGATAGTCCTGGATATAGTGTGCCTTCAGAGGTAATATGACACTACCGAAAGGGAAAACAACACCAACCAGGAGGCAGAACCATGAACGAGAAAACGAGAACCCAAATCGAGGAATTGAAGAAGCAGACCATTGGGGTCGAGGTCGAAATGAACAGCATCGACCGCAGCCGGGCGGCAAAGGTCGCCGCCGAGTTCTTCGGCACCGGACGCTACGAGAACACCGCCCACCGCAACGGGTACAGCACCTGGTCGGCCTGGGACGCAGACGGGCGCGAGTGGAAGTTCCAGAAGGACGTTTCCATTTCCGGTCCGGACAGCGAAAAATGCGAGCTGGTTACCCCAATTCTGACCTACGCCGACATGGAAACCCTGCAGGAGCTGATTCGGCGGCTTCGCAGGGCGGGCGCCAAGAGCGACTCCACCAGGGGTTGCGGAGTTCACATCCACATCGGCGCCAAGGGCCACACCCCGCAGACCCTGCGCAACCTGGCCAACATCATGGCAAGCCACGAGAGCCTTCTGGCCGAAGCCCTAAACCTCGACCATTACCGCATGAGCCGGTACTGCCGCACGGTTGACCCCCGCTTCCTGGAACAGCTCAACCGCAGGAAGCCCACCACCATGGCCGACCTTGCCGACATTTGGTATGGGAGCCAGGGCGCCAACTACGGCAGAAGCCACCATTACAATGACAGCCGCTACCATATGCTCAACCTCCACGCCACCTTCACCAAGGGCACGGTCGAGTTCCGGCTTTTCCAATTCGATGCCCCCGCGGACGGAAAACGCAACGGCCTTCACGCCGGCCAGTTGAAGAGCTACATCCAGCTTTGCCTGGCGCTCAGCCAGATGGCCAAGACGGTGCGCACCGCCAGCCCCAAGCCCCAGCAGAACGAGAATCCCAAATACGCCATGCGCACCTGGCTCCTCCGCCTGGGTTTCATCGGCGATGAGTTTGAAACCGCACGAGACATCCTGACCCGCCGCCTTTCCGGTGACGCAGCCTTCCGCAACGGCAGAGCTGCCGCTTGAAGGACGCCGCCCAGAGGCCCCCGAACCCGCTGACGCGGGCTTTCGGTGGTAGAAGGGGTATGCGGCCCCGGAAAGGAAGGTTCAAAAAATGAAACGCTACTACATCGCATACGGGAGCAACCTCAATGTCCAGCAGATGCGCTGGCGCTGCCCAGGGGCGAGAATCATCGGCACTTCGGAACTGAAGGACTACCGGCTCCTCTTCAAGGGAAGCAAGACCGGCTCCTACCTTACAATTGAGCCGGAAGCGGGATGTACAGTTCCGGTTGCGGTCTGGGAGGTCACTGACCAAGATGAGTTGGCATTGGACCGCTATGAGGGTTTCCCCAGCTTCTACTACAAGAAAGAACTGGTGCTGGACGTGAGGGGTATCCGTACCGGCAAGCTCCGGCGCCGGAGGGCCTTCGTGTACATCATGCGCGAGGAGCGGCCCTACGGCATTCCCACCAGCAGTTACATGAGCGCCTGCGGACAGGGGTACCGATTCTTCGGGTTTCCCGTTGACAAGCTCCTGGAAGCCCACTGCTACAGTCGAGAAAGGATGAAGTCCAATGAAAGAAGATAACGTCACCCGCCTGGCGGTCTGCCCCCGCTGCGGCAAGGCCTACCATGAACCGCCGGCGCTTTCCCGGCTGGACAACGAGACACTTGTCTGCCCGGACTGCGGCACACGGGAAGCCCTGGACAGCATCGGCGTGGCTCCGGCTGAGCAGGACGCCATCATCCAGGTCATCCACCGCTACCAACGGTCGGAATAAAGTTGTAAAGCACACAACTATACCCATACAGGGATGGAGCCGGAAGGCTCTGTTCCTCGTTACAGCCGCGCAGGGCTGTTTTTTTATGCTCTTACAGGGCTCCCGAAAAGTCATTAGACTTTTTGGGAAGAGGAGGAGCAACGAAATGAGCGAGCTTTTCGTGCTTGCACGGAAACGAGCGATATGGAGTTTGTGACGACGAAGAGGTGACGGACATCAGAAAGCTCAAGAAATACACCCCCACGCCCTTCATGGCCAAAGGGTCCCACTACGACAAAGCCCTGGCAGACTATGCCGTCAGCTTCATCCAATGTCTCTGCCACACCAAAGGCACCTGGGCGGGAAAGCCCTTCGAGCTGATTGATTGGCAGGAACGCATCATCCGCGACCTGTTCGGCGTGGTCAAAGAGAACGGCTATCGGCAGTTCAACACCGCCTACATCGAAATCCCCAAGAAAATGGGCAAATCGGAGCTGGCCGCCGCAGTGGCTCTTCTGCTCACCTGTGGGGACGGTGAGGAACGCGCCGAGGTGTATGGCTGCGCCGCCGACCGCCAGCAGGCGTCCATCGTTTTCGAGGTGGCGGCGGATATGGTAAAGATGTGTCCGGCGCTCTCCAAGCGGGTCAAAATTCTCGCTTCCCAAAAGCGGATTGTCTACCATCCCACCAACAGCTTCTACCAAGTGCTCTCGGCGGAGGCCTACTCCAAACACGGCTTTAACATCCATGGCGTGGTTTTTGACGAGCTGCATACCCAGCCAAACCGGAAGCTCTTTGACGTTATGACGAAGGGCTCCGGGGATGCCCGGATGCAGCCACTCTACTTCCTGATCACTACGGCGGGGACGGATACCCGCTCGATCTGCTACGAGACACACCAGAAGGCCAAGGACATCCTGGAAGGCCGGAAGATCGACCCCACATTCTATCCGGTTATCTACGGCGCTGACGAGGAGGATGACTGGACAGACCCCAAAGTGTGGAAGAAGGCCAACCCCTCTCTCGGCATCACGGTGGGCATCGACAAGGTCAAAGCAGCCTGTGAGTCGGCCAAGCAGAACCCCGCCGAGGAAAACAGCTTCCGCCAGCTCCGGCTGAATCAGTGGGTCAAACAGGCGGTGCGCTGGATGCCCATGGAGAAATGGGATCGCTGCGCCTTCGCTACCTCGGAGGACGATTTGGAAGGCCGGGTCTGCTACGGCGGTCTGGATCTGTCCAGCACTACGGATATCACCGCCTTTGTGCTGGTCTTCTCGCCGCTGGACGAGGAGGACAAATACACCGTACTGCCTTACTTCTGGATACCGGAGGACAACATTGACCTGCGCGTCCGCCGCGACCACGTGCCTTATGACGTCTGGAAGCGGCAGGGTTACCTCCAGACCACAGAGGGAAATGTGGTTCACTACGGCTACATCGAAAAGTTCATCGAGCGGCTGGGAGAGCGGTTCAACATCCGGGAGATCGCTTTTGACCGCTGGGGCGCCGTACAGATGGTGCAGAACCTGGAGGGCATGGGGTTCACGGTGGTTCCCTTCGGGCAGGGCTTCAAGGATATGTCGCCGCCAACCAAGGAGCTGATGAAGCTGGTGCTGGAGGAGCGCATCGCCCACGGTGGGCACCCCGTCCTGCGCTGGATGATTGACAACATCTACATCCGCACCGACCCGGCGGGGAACATCAAACCGGACAAGGAAAAGTCCACAGAAAAAATTGATGGCGCCGTTGCCACCATCATGGCCCTTGATCGGGCCATCCGATGCGGCAACGACACCAGCGAGTCGGTCTATGACAGCAGAGGGCTGCTGTTTATTTAATTTTCAGGCCACAGCATTTTCATTGGTAAACCTAAAATGTCTGTTTTTCCAATCAATATCAACTGCATACCCGTGTTCGAGGGCTTCGTGGATAGTAAAGCATACAGCAACTATACCTATTCCAAAGAGAATCGCCCAGGATGTACTTGGGTGAGACAGATCCCCAAAAGGAAATTGGTTATTCATCGTTGCTTTTTGAATTTCCGAGGTCAAGCGTATCCTCCTTCCTTCTTTGAATGCGTGTAATTTCTGCTGTTCGTGATGCGAACAGCTCAAGTGCTGACGTTAGGTTTTCAAGTAATGGTGAAATAGTCTGTTCCTGGGGAGGATCAAGCAAAGAGTCCACATTTGTATCAAATAACTTTGCCATTTGTCTCAGGCGGAGGGGCTTAGGTGTAGTTTTTCCATTTTCCCATTGGCAAACGGCTGCTCTATCCACCTGCAGCTTTTCAGCTAACTCGCTCTGAGAGATGTGATGTTCTTCACGCAGTTTACGAATATAAGCCCCAATTTTCGCTTTTTCGTCATCACTAAAACCTGTTCTCATTATAGCGCACCTCTGATTACTTAACCACGAAAGAGTTGTTTAGTTATATTGAGAGTTGTTAAGTAGTACTTAACAACACCTTATTCATTTTACTACATTCATTTTTGGCTGTAAAGGGAGTGACTTATTATGGGCATCTTTTCCGGCTTGTTCAAATCCCGTGACAAGCCCCAGAATCGGACATCCGGCAGCGGGTACAGCTTCTTCTTCGGCGGCTCCACCGCCGGCAAGAACGTCAACGAGCGGTCCGCCATGCAGATGACCGCCGTGTACTCCTGCGTCCGCATCCTGGCGGAAGCGGTGGCGGGACTTCCGCTGCACCTCTACCGCTATAAGGAGGATGGCGGCAAGGAGAAGGCGCTGGATCATCCGCTGTACCACCTGCTCCACGATGAGCCGAACCCGGAGATGAGTTCCTTTGTGTTCCGGGAAACCCTAATGACGCACCTACTTCTGTGGGGCAACGCCTACGCCCAGATCATCCGCAACGGCAAGGGCGAGGTCATCGCCCTCTATCCGCTGATGCCAAACCGCATGGTGGTGGACAGGGACACCAAGGGCCGGCTCTACTACCAATATACCACCAGCACCGAGGACGCCCCCACCATGAAGGGCGTCACCGTCAACCTGCCGCCCTCGGATGTACTACACATCCCCGGCCTGGGCTTCGACGGTCTGGTGGGGTACAGTCCCATTGCCATGGCCAAGAACGCCATCGGCATGGCGATTGCCTGCGAGGAGTACGGGGCCAAGTTCTTCGCCAACGGCGCGGCCCCCGGCGGTGTACTGGAACACCCCGGCACCATCAAAGACCCCCAGCGGGTACGGGAGAGCTGGCAGTCCACCTTCGGCGGCAGCGGCAACAGCAATAAGATCGCCGTTCTGGAGGAGGGCATGAAATACACGCCCATCGGCATCTCGCCGGAGCAGGCGCAGTTTTTGGAAACGCGAAAATTCCAAGTCAATGAGATCGCTCGAATTTTCCGAGTGCCGCCCCACATGGTGGGCGACCTGGAAAAGTCGAGCTTTTCTAATATTGAGCAGCAGTCTCTGGAGTTCGTGAAATACACCCTGGACCCCTGGGTGATCCGCTGGGAGCAGACCATTCACCGGTCGCTCCTATTACCGGACGAGAAATCCCAGTATTTCGTGAAGTTCAATCTGGAGGGGCTGCTTCGCGGCGATTATCAGAGCCGCATGAACGGGTACGCCATCGGTCGGCAGAACGGCTGGATGTCCGCCAATGACATCCGGGAGCTGGAGAACCTCGACCGCATCCCTGCCGAGGAGGGCGGCGACCTGTACCTTATTAACGGCAATATGCTCCCGCTCAAGGACGCGGGGGCTTTTGCAAATACCGAATCCAACGATGACGGGAAGGAGGAAAATGCCGATGAAGAAATTTTGGAAGTGGAAGAATCAGACGCAGATGGAGACAGCTCCGGCGGAACGGACGCTGTATCTGAACGGCACCATCGCCGAGGAAAGCTGGTTTGACGATGACGTCACGCCCCAGCTTTTCAAGGAGGAACTGATGGCTGGGGACGGGAACATCACCGTCTGGATCAACTCTCCCGGCGGGGACTGCGTAGCTGCGGCTCAAATCTACAATATGCTGATGGACTATCCCCACGATGTGACCGTGAAGATCGATGGCATCGCGGCGTCCGCTGCATCCGTCATCGCTATGGCGGGTACCAAGGTCCTCATGTCCCCGGTGTCCATGCTCATGATCCACAACCCCATGACTGTGGCTATGGGTGACACCGGCGAAATGCAGAAAGCTATCGAGATGCTCTCCAGCGTCAAGGACTCCATCATCAACGCCTACGAGATCAAGACCGGCCTGTCCCGCGCCAAGCTCTCCCACCTCATGGACGCCGAGACCTGGATGGACGCCGGGAAAGCGGTAGAGCTGGGCTTCGCCGATGAGGTGATGAAACGCCCCGCCGAAGCGGAGGATGTAGAACCCCCGACAGTCACCATGCTGTACTCCAAAGCATCGGTGGTCAATTCCCTCATGGATAAGATTGCCGAGAAATGTAAAACCGCTCGCCCCGCCGTAAAGGCGGAACCCAAGGGCCGCTCCGTAGACGATCTCTACGAGCGGCTTAATCTTTTGAAACATTAAAGGAGGAAATCTACCATGACTATTTTGGAACTGCGCGAAAAGCGCGCCAAGGCCTGGGACGCCGCTAAGGCTTTTCTGGACTCCCACCGCACCGACAAGGGCACCCTGTCCGCCGAGGATGACGCCACCTACTCCCGCATGGAGCAGGACATCTCCGACCTGGGCAGGGAGATCGCCCGGATGGAGCGCCGCGAAGCTCTGGACGCCGAGTTGAATAAGCCTGTCAACCACCCCATCACCGGCAAGCCCGCCGGCGACCAGCAGCCCGAAAAGAAGGGCCGCGCTTCCGATGAGTACAAGCGGAACTTCTGGAACGCTATGCGTCTGCAGGGCAATCCCTATGAGATCCGCAACGCCCTGCAGGAAGGCACCGACAGCGAGGGCGGCTACCTGGTGCCAGACGAGTACGAGCGCACCCTGGTGCAGGCTCTGGAGGAGGAAAATGTGTTCCGCCGCCTGGCCAAGGTCATTCAGACTTCCAGCGGCGACCGCAAGATCCCCATTGTGACCAGCCACGGTTCCGCCGCCTGGTTGGATGAGGAGGACGCCCTCACCGAGAGCGATGAGGTGTTCGGTCAGACCTCTCTGTCCGCCTACAAGCTGGGCACTTTCCTCAAGGTGTCCGATGAGCTGCTCAACGACAGTGTGTTCGACCTGCCTTCGTATATCTCCACCGAGTTTGCCCGCCGCATCGGCGCCAAGGAGGAGGAAGCCTTCTTCGTGGGAGATGGCAGCGGCAAGCCCACCGGCATCTTTGCGGCCACCGGCGGCGCCCAGACCGGCGTTACCGCCGCCAGCTCCACCGCCATTACCGCTGATGAACTGATCGACCTGTTCTATTCTCTGAAGTCCCCCTACCGCAGAAAGGCGGTCTGGGTGATGAACGACTCCACGGTCAAGGCCATCCGCAAGCTGAAGGACAACCAGGGTCAGTACCTGTGGCAGCCTTCCCTCACGGCTGGGACCCCCGATACCATCCTGAACCGTCCGGTATACACCTCTTCCTATGTTCCCGCCATCGCCGCCGGCGCAAAGACCATCGCCTTCGGCGATTTCAGCTACTACTGGATCGCCGACCGCCAGGGTCGCTCCTTCAAGCGTCTGAACGAGCTGTTCGCCACCACCGGTCAGGTGGGCTTCATGGCCACCCAGCGCGTGGACGGCAAGCTCATCCTGTCGGAAGCCATCAAGGTGCTGGCGCAGAAGGCCGCTGGCTAAGAAAGGGGGCGGCGGTGATGAACGAGCTTCTTTCAAAGGTCAAGGAAAACCTCATCCTGGAGCATGACGCCGATGACAAGCTGCTGGAACGCTTCATCACCGCCGCCATCTCCTATGCGGAGAGCTACCAGCACATTGCGGCGGGGTACTACCAGGAGCACCCCATGCCGCCCACTACTGAACAGGCCGTCATCATGCTGTCATCCCACTTCTACGAGTCCAGGGATGGCAGCACGGGCGGCTTTTTCGCGGATAACGTGCAGGCCGGTCAGCAGGTGTGGAACACCGTGAATCTGCTTCTCCGGCTTGATCGGGAATGGAAGGTGTGAGTATGTCCTTTGGAAAGATGAACACCTTTATTGACCTGGTGAAAAAAGAAGTCTCCGTGGATGCGGAGGGCTTCAAATCGGAAAAGGAGGTCACCCTGGCCTCCGTCCGGGCATACCGGGAAGGAAGGCACGGAAGCGAGAGATGGGCAAACATGGCGGCTTTTTCGGAAGCCACCGACCTGTTCCGCTTCCGGGTCATTCCCGGTGTATCCGTTACCACAGACCTGGCGATCCTCTGCGATGGCGACCGATTCGACATCACCTCAGTAGAGGACGTAAAGGGCCGTGGAATGTATCTGGAGGTCATGGCAAAGGTGGTGAAAGCAAGTGGAGCGTAGCGGAACGCGGGGTCCCCGCAAAGCAAATCTGCTTTGTGGGGGAAGGAGGAGCAACGGATTGAGTGAGCTTTCGCATTTATGTGGAAGCGAAGGATAAGGAGTTTGCGACGACGTGGCTAAGGTGAAGGTGGAAATGCCTGAGGAATTTCTCCGCAAACTGTCCCTTTTGGGTAGCAAAACAGATGAGATCGCAGGACGCGTCCTGGAAGCCGGCGGAGAGGTCGTGTTGTCAAAGGTACGGAGCAACCTCTCTTCCGTCATCGGCAGCGGTACGAAATACGACTCTCGCTCCACGGGTGAGCTGGAACGCTCCCTGGGCCTGACCCCGCCGCTGGTGGACCGGGACGGAAACCACAACATCAAGATCGGCTTTGCCGAGCCGCGCTCCGATGGTTGCAGCAACGCCATGCTGGCAAATATCATCGAGTACGGCAAGAGCGGCCAGCCGGCGAAACCCTTTCTCAAACCCGCACAGACCTCATCTCGAAAGGCCTGTACCAGCGCCATGATCCGCAAACTGGAAGAGGAGGTGGAGAAGCTGTGAGTCTGCTCTCTGAATTGAAGACCGTAGCGGATGCCTGTGCCATTCCGGTGGAGACCGGCGTCTTTTCCGGCGTACCGCCCGACCTATACTTGGTCATCACGCCAATGGCGGACACCTTTGAGCTTCATGCCGACAATTCCCCAGGGTACGACACCCAGGAGGCGCGGCTGTCCCTGTTCGTGAAGGGCAGCTACACCGCCATTAAAGACACGCTTGTCCGCGCCCTGCTGGGTGCGGATTTTTGCATTACCGACCGCCGGTATATCGGCCACGAGGATGATACCGGCTTTCACCACTATGCCATTGACGTGGCAAAAACTTATGAAATGGAGGAATGAGCTATGGCTACTATCGGCTTGGACAAGCTGTACTATGCCAAAATCACCGAGGACGCTTCGGGCAACGAGACCTACGGCGACCCCCAGCCCCTGGCAAAGGCCATGACCGCCGAGCTTTCGGTGGAGCTGGCAGAAGCTACGCTGTATGCGGACGATGGCGCCGCCGCCGTGGTCAAGGAGTTCCAGAGCGGCACCCTGACCCTGGGCGTGGATGACATCGGCGTTACCGTTGCCCAGGATTTGACCGGCGCAACCATCGATGGAAACAAGGTGCTGGTCTCCACCAGCGAGGATGGCGGCACCCCTGTGGCCGTGGGCTTCCGTGCCAAGAAGGCCAACGGCAAGTACCGCTACTTCTGGCTCTACCGGGTGAAGTTCGGCATCCCCGCCACCAACCTCACCACCAAGGGCGAGAGCATTGAATTTTCCACCCCTTCCATCGAGGGCACCGTGACCCGCCGCAACAAGGTGGACGGTCAGGGCAAGCACCCCTGGAAGGCAGAGGTGTCCGAGGACGATACCGGTGTGCTGCCCGCCACCATCTCCGGCTGGTACGAAGAGGTGTATGAGCCGGACTACACCACGTTGGAAACCGCATAAGGAGGGCTGAACCATGAACAAGGAGCGTAGCGCCGCCATCACCATCGGCGGCATGGAGTATGAGTTGGTACTCACCACCCGCGCCACCAAGGAGATCGCCGGACGCTACGGTGGCCTGGAAAATCTGGGCGACAGGCTGATGAAGTCCGAGAACTTTGAAATGGCGCTTGATGAGATCATCTGGCTCATCACCCTGCTGGCCAATCAGAGCGTGCTGATCCACAACCTCCAGCACCCGGAGGACAAAAAGGAGCCGCTGACTCAGGATGCGGTGGAACTGCTGACCTCGCCCTTCGAGCTGGCCGGGTACAAGGAGGCCATTATGGAAGCCATGTATAAGGGCACCAAGCGGAATATCGAAAGCGAGACGGACTCAAAAAACGCGGAAGTCGGGTAACAGACGCCGAGCTGTTTACCCGGCTTTTCTATTACGGCACCGCCCAGCTGGGCTTTACCCCGGAGGAGACTATGCTCCTGCCCTTTGGCCTGCTGTTGGACCTATGGGAGTGCCACAAGCAGTTCCTCGGCATGGCAAAACCCAAGCGGGAGCTGACCATTGACGATGTGATTCCCTATGGAATCTAAAGGAGGTGACCACGGATGGCGGATAACTTTGGCCTAAAAATCGGGCTGGAGGGCGAAAAGGAATTCAAGAAGGCGCTGGCGGACATCAACCAGTCCTTCAAAGTTCTCGGCTCCGAAATGAAGGTCGTGCAGTCCCAGTTTGATAAAAACGATGATTCCGTGGAAGCCCTCACCGCCCGGAACCAGGTGCTGGGTAAGGAGATCGATGCCCAGAAGAAAAAGATCGAAACCCTGCGTAAGGCATTGGAGAACGCATCCACCTCCTTCGGGGAAAACGACCGGCGCACCCAGCAATGGCAGATCCAACTCAATAATGCCCAGGCCGCTCTGAACAATATGGAGCGGGAGCTTGATCAGAATCAGAAGGCCATCGACTCCATGGGCAGTGAGATGCAGGATGCTGCCCAGCAGACGGACAAGTTCGGGGATGAGATCGATGACGCCGCCGATAAGACCGACAAGGCGTCCGGCAAACTGGAAAAGGTCGGCTCCGTCCTCAAAGGTCTGGCGGTCACGGCGGGTGCCGCTGTTGCCGCCGCCGGAGCCGCCCTCGCCGGGCTGACCAAGAGCTTCCTCGACCTGGCGGAGTCCACGCGGGAATACCGGGAAGACCAGGCCAAGCTGGACGCGGCCTTCACCACCGCAGGATTTACGGCGGAACAGGCCGGTGAAGCCTACACCGGTTTCTACGCCATCCTGGGCGAAGAAGACCGCAGCGTAGAAGCGGTCAACCACCTTGCCAAGCTCTGCTCCACCGAGGAAGAGCTGGCGCAGTGGACGGACATCGCCGCCGGCGTGTGGGCCACTTTTGGGGACAGCCTTCCCATCGAAGGTTTGACCGAAGCCGCCAACGAGACCGCCAAGACCGGCACCATCACCGGCCAGCTGGCGGACGCGCTGAACTGGGCCGGGGTCAATGAGGAAGCCTTCCAGTCGGCGCTGGACGGCTGCAGCTCCGAGCAGGAACGCGCCGCACTCATCACCGATACCCTCAACGGCCTGTACCAGGAAGCGGCGGAAAACTACAAAACCCTCAATGGGGATGTGATGGAAGCCCAGCGCGCCCAGGCACTTCTTACCGATGCCTATGCACAGTTGGGTGCCATTGCCGAACCCATCATGACCACGCTGAAAACCATGGCGGCGGATGTCCTCACCGCCATGATTCCCTTTGTGTCACTCATGGGCGAAGGGCTGCAGGGTGTGCTGAACGGCACCGCCGGAGCTGCCGAGACTTTTGCCGAGGGCATCTCTGGCCTGGTATCTGTGTTGATGGAGAAGCTCTCCACCATTGTGCCGGTCATCGGGGAAGCCATCCTTGCCAGCCTTCCGGTGTTGCTGGAAGCCGGAGTGAACATCATCGCAAACCTTGTCACCGGCATCGTAAACGCGCTGCCGCAACTGGCCACAGCCGCCCTGTCCATTGTTCTCCAGCTGGTCACCAGCCTGACCGAGCTGGCCCCGCAGCTTTTACAGGCGGCGATGCAGGTGGTGGCGACCCTGGCTTCCGGTATCGCTACCGCACTGCCTCAGCTGGTACCCACCATTGTGCAGATGGTGGTGCAGATCTGCCAGACCCTCATTGCCAATCTGCCCCTCATCCTGGACGCGGCGCTTCAGCTGGTCACGGGGCTGGCACAAGGTATCCTCAATGCCTTGCCGGTGCTTATCGCGGCCCTGCCGGAGATCATCAACGGCATCGTGACATTCCTGCTGAACTCCATTCCTCAGATCATTGAAACGGGCATCCAGCTTTTGACCTCGCTGGTGGCCGCGCTGCCGGAGATTATCACCGCCATTGTCGCGGCTATACCCCAGATTATTGAGGGGATCATTACGGCGGTTCTGAACTCCATACCGCAGATTATTCAGGCGGGTATCGACTTGCTGGTGTCGCTCATCCAGGCGCTGCCCCAGATCATCACAACCATTGTGGCGGCGATCCCACAAATCATTACCGGCATCGTGAACGCCCTCATCAACAGCATCCCTCAAATTATCCAGGCCGGTGTGGAGCTGCTGGTATCCCTGATTGCGAATCTCCCGACTATCATTGTAGAGATCGTGAAGGCGGTCCCACAGATCATCACGGGGATTGTTTCGGCGCTTGGCCAGGGCGTTTCCCAGATCGCCGAGGTGGGCGCTAACCTGGTGCGCGGCCTGTGGCAGGGCATCCAGTCTCTGGCCGGGTGGATTTGGGATAAAGTCTCCGGCTGGATCTCCGGCATCTGGGACGGCATCCTGAGTTTCTTCGGTATCAATTCGCCCTCCAAGGAAATGGCCTGGGTTGGCGAAATGTTGGTAGAGGGCCTCGCCGGTTCCATTGAGGACAACGGCGGTCAGGCGGTGAAAGCCGCCGAGGGCATGAGCAAGGACATCAATGGGGTCATGCGGGACCTCGCCAAGGATATGACCGCGGCGCTGCCCACAGATTTCTCTGTAAAGGGCAGCGTGGAAAGCGCCATGTCTTCCGCAGCTTCTGCTGGCGCTGGGAAGAGCGGCTTCGTCCTGCAGCTCAACATCGGCACCTTCAACAACTACACCAACGAGGATATCCGGCAGCTCACCAACGAGATCATGGTGACCGCCGGACAGTTTGCCAAGCGGAAAGAGGTGGTATTCGCGTGAACTATTTTGTGTATAACGGGGTTTCTTCTCTGGACATGGGGCTTCGCATTGAGAGCAAGAATGTGTTTTCCGCCCCGGAGTACGATGTGACCTTCCAGTCCATCCCCGGCAGAAACGGCGACCTCATTCTTCCCAATGGGCGCTACCCCAATGTGCAGGTGACCTATTCCGTATTCCTTCCCGCCAAGAGCATCGCGGAGCTGGCGGAGAAAATCACCAAGGTCAAGGCGTGGCTCTATGGGGAGCAGAACGCATACCACACCCTTTCCGACAGCTACGACACTCTCTATACCCGGAAGGCGGTGTATTCCGGGAGCCTGGATATCGAGGATCAGCTCAACCGCATCGGTGTGTTCACCGTCAGCTTCTCCTGCCATCCCTTCCGCTACAGCGTGGATGGAACCGAGCCTGTTACCCTCACGCAGTCCGGCTCTACGGTGACCAACCCGGAGAGCTTCGAGTCTCTGCCCATCCTCACCCTCACCGGGGAAGGGACGGTGACCCTGACCATTCAGGGCGGTGGGCAGAACAAGAGCTGGGTGTTCACTGGGCTGGACGGAAGCATCGTCTGCGACAGTGAGCAGATGAACTTCTACTCTGGTACAACCCCTATGAACGATAAGGTCACCGGGGATGGATTCCCCAGGCTCCAGCCCGGCGTCAACACCATCTCCTGGGTGGGAACGGTGACCAGCCTGGTGATACAGCCGAGGTGGGTGACACTATGATTCCGGTTCTCTTCAAAGCAAATGCAGTGGATTTTTCCACCTTTGGCATCGGCGTCCTGGCGGACTGCATCTCCTGTGAGGTGACTGAGGAGCGAAACGGCGCCTACGAACTTGTGCTCCAATATCCTGTGACCGGCAGAAACTATGGGGAGCTTTCCTCGGAACGGATCATCAAGGCCAAGCCCAACGACACCGCCGATGACCAGGCGTTTCGCATCTACCGCATCACTACGCCCATCGATGGTGTGGTAACGGTGTATGCCCAGCACATCTCCTATGATCTCTCCAGCATTGCCGCGCTGACCTGGTCCAGCGAGAGCATTTCGCCGGCTCTTGCCATGCAGCGTGTATTCCAGAATACTGCCACCACCCACAATTTCACCTGCCAGACGGACTATTCCGAGGTAAAGCCCTTCTCCGTGGCCAAGCCCCAGAGTGTCCGCGCCTGCCTGGGCGGCGTGGTCGGTTCCTTTCTGGATCTGTGGGGCGGCGAATATGAGTGGGACAATTTCAATGTCATCCACCACCAGAGGCGCGGCCAGCACACCGGCGTGGTGATCGAGTACGGCAAAAACCTCACCGAGCTGGAGCACGACAGCGACATCACCGAGGTCTACACCGACCTTTTGCCTTACGCGGTGATTTCCGCCGATGACGGAAGCGAAACGGTGGTCACTCTCACCGAGGTGCTGCTTCCCATTGCGGATACCACCCTGAGCCAGCGCAAGACCCTCATCCGGGATTTCACCGACAGCTTTGGAGAGGAAGAAGCCATCACCGAGGATGCGCTACGCACCAAGGCGCAGACCTATCTGGAGAACAATCCCCTGGGTGTGGAAGTCCCCGCCCTGACGGTTTCCTTCGAGCCGCTGTGGAAGCAGCCGGAGTATGCCGCTGTGCTGGAGCGGGTGTCCCTCTGCGATACCGTGACCATTCGGCATTCCGCCCTGGGCATCATCGCCAAGACCAAGGTCATCACCACGGTCTACGACACCCTGGCGGAAAAGTATGTGTCAATCACCCTGGGCAACGGCAAGGCCAATCTGCTGAACAACGTCTCGGACGCACAGGCCAGCGCGGAGGAAGCGGCGGAGAAGGCCGGTCATTTCCCGGCGCTGATAAACTCCGCCATCCAGAACGCCACCGACCGCATCACCGGCCAGACGGGCGGCTATGTGGTGCTGCACACCGACAGCGAGACCGGCCTGCCCTACGAGCTGCTGATTCTTGACCAGCCGTCCATCGAGGATGCGGTCAATGTCTGGCGGTGGAACGTAGAAGGGTTAGGATTTTCCAGCAATGGTTACAACGGCCCCTATGAAACCGCCATCACCGCCGATGGGCAGATCGTGGCGAACTTTATCACCTCCGGCTCCCTCATCGCCAACATCATAAAGGCCGGGGTGATCCAGTCCCAGGACGGTTCCTCCTGGTGGGATCTGGAGAGCGGCGAGGTCATGTTCAGCGCCTACGCCACCACAGACTCCCTGGAGGAGGTCAGCGGCAGGGTCAGCCAGTTCCAGCAGTCCATTGACGGGCTGAACAGCTTTGTGGCCGACCTCACCGAATCGGTGGAGGGCGTCACCGGGGAACTGACGGAGGAGCAGGAAAACCTCCGTCTCATCGAAGGGCAGATGTCCCAGCTTCAGCAGTCGGTAGACGGCCTGTCCCTCACCATACAGGAGCAATACAGCGGCGGTATCAACTTTGTCCGCAACTCCGCCGGCTTAAACGGTCTTTCCGATGACTGGACCTATGCCGGAACCATCACTGCCCAGCAGGGCGCGGAAACCAAGAACAGCACCGTCTCCAACTCCTGTTTCCAGCTGAAAGCATACAGCACGCTGACCCAGGTGGTGGATACTATCGTGCCGGGGCAGGCGTACCGGCTGACGGTGAAAGCCAAGAAAACCTCCACCTACAACGCCTATGTCCGGGCCATCATCAACGGCGATACGGAGATCGACCTGTTCAATACCTCGGAATCCTTTGAGTGGACGGAATACACCGCTCTGCTCCCGGACGTGCAGGACAGCGTCATCACCATCAAAATTTATTCCCGCGATGCCAGCCTGTTCGTCTCGGACATCATGCTGACGGAAGGGGCGTCCCTCCACAAATGGACACCGGCGCCCAATGAGATTTACACCGCCGAGGTAAAGATCGACCGTAGGGGCATCGAGGTGTCCAATGCGGACTCAGCCCAGCGGACAGTCATCAACAACACGGAATTTTCCGGCTACTACAACGAGGAAAAGATTTTCTCCCTGAACAAGGATGAGACCATCACAAAGAAAACCACCGTGGACGGCGAACTCACGGTGGGCAAGACGAAGTTCGTCCCCATGGCCACAGCGTCCGAGGGGCTGAACATCGTGATTCTGGACTAAGGAGGTGGAGCAATGGCACTCAGCGGCACGTTTCAGAACTATCCCGTTTCCAGCTTCGGCCTTTATTGTGAATGGAGCGGTACGCAGAGCATTACGGGAAACTACACGGATGTAACCCTTAAAGTTTATCTTTCCTACTATACCCTTGATGTTGGGGCGAGAAGCGACTCCACCATCTCCATCAACGGCGTCAGCGAGACCTACACCGTACCCGCCATCGAGGATTACTCCAGCGGATGGAAAAAGAAGCTGCTGAAGACCAAAACCGTGCGGGTCAGCCACAATGCGGACGGAACGAAATCCGGCGTAGCTCTATCCGCGTCCTGGCGGTTTTCCGGCACCTATTCCGGTGTGTCTATTGGAACCATTACGGCTTCCACCACCGTAACTCTGAACAGCATTGACCGCTCCGCCCCCACAGTGTCCTGTTCCGTTTCCAACATCACTGCCAATGGGTTTAAGATCTCCGCATCCTCCTCGGCCACCGCCGACATCTGGCAGTACAGTCTGAACGGCGGCAGTACCTGGACACAATTCTCCTCCACGGCAGGGACCAACGCCAGCGTCACCCTTTCCACGCTTTCTCCCAACACCACCTATTCAGTGCGGGTACGGGCAAGAAAGCGCGCCAACCAGGTGTATGGCACCTCTTCCACAATATCCGCTAAGACCCTGGGCGGCGCGGTGCTTTTGAGCTGCGGCAGTTTTTCGGCGGACGCTGCTTCCATCAGCCTTTCCCTGCGGGCAACGGTGTACAATGCCGCTTACACCAACTACATCACCATTAAAAACGGTTCCACGACTTACCTGTCCCTGGCGGGGCGCATCTGGTCGGCGGGAACAGCCAACCGAACCATCACCCTGACCTCTTCGGAGCGGACAACGCTGCTGAACGCCATGGCCAGCGTCAAGTCTTTTACCGCCACCATCGAGCTGGTGACCAGGAGCGGAAACACCCAGATCGGCAGCGCATCCACCTGTACCTGCACCATCCGAACCTCACAGGCAAATTCGGGGCCGAGCATCTCCGGCTTCACTTTCGCCGACAGCTATTCGATCACCACCGCCATCACGGACAACGACCAGGTGCTCATCCAGGACTACTCCCGGCTGATGGTCACCCCCGGAACCGCTGCGGCGAGGAACGGCGCGTCCATCGTGTCCTACTCGGCGGTGTGCAGCGGCGTGACGAAATCCAACACCACCGGTGCGGCTCTCTCCCTGGGGACCATCGGCACCTCCGGCACACGGGACATCACTCTGACGGTGACGGACTCGCGGGGATACACCGCTTCGGTCACCCAGAGCGTCACCGTGGTGCCTTACTCGAAACCCAGAGTGAGTTCAGTTTCCCTTCGCCGCACCAACGACATCGAAACCGAGATGCAGCTCGTCTTTAATGGCAGCATTTCGCCCATCACGGTGGACGGAACACAGAAGAACAGCCTGCTCTACGCCCGGTACCGCTACAAGCTCACCAGCGCGTCATCGTATAACGCATACACCAGCATCCTCGGCTCGGTATCCGCCACCGGGTCCAGCTTCTCCTTTTCCAATCTGGAACTATGCAATCTTGATTCCGAATCGTCCTACGACTTCCACCTGCAGATCCGAGACCAGCTCAATTCGCTGACCTCGCTGGATCTGTATTTCGTTGTCTCCCAAGGCACGCCACTGGTGGCGCTTCGCAAGAAGATGGTGGGTATTAATACCCCAAGCCCGGAGACGGCGCTCCATGTGGTGGGAGACACACGCATCGAGGGGACGCTGACCCCGGACGAGATCGACTATCCTTTCGACAAGCCATACTTTGGCACCTGCTCCACCGCCGAAGCCACCCAAGTGAAGGTGGTGAACTGCCCCGGCTTCGAACTAAAAACCGGTTCCCGCATCGCAGTACAGTTTACCTATGGGAATTCCGCCAGTCAGCCCAAGCTGAATGTCAACGGCACCGGGGACAAGTTCATCTGCAGCACGGACGGGATGTCTGTTATCGCAGATATCTGGAGGGACAAGGAAACGGTTGATTTCGTGTATGACGGGTCATGGTGGATCGCCATTGGCTGTTTATACGCCACCACCGCATATTACGGGCTGACTAAGCTGTCATCCAGCATCTCATCTTCCAGTACTACATTGGCGGCAAACTCCTATGCGGTGAAAAGAGCTTATGACCGAAGCTCCTGGACGTCCATCTCGCTGACCAACGCCCTGGCGATTGCCTACGGCGGCACCGGGGCGAAGAATGCTGCAGCGGCTCGGACAAACCTGGGCATCGCCGCTACGTCTCTCTACAACGGGACGCTGACCAGCGGAAGCATCACTTTCAACTACGGAAACTACAACTTCTATGTCATCATCGGCAGGCCAAGCAGCACGGCGTCACGTGCGTCCCTGGTCGTGCCAAAAATCATGCTGACAACCTCTGCGGTTTCCTTCCAGATTGCGGACGAGTCCAACTACAAATCCTTCAACCTTTCCTATTCTGGCTCCTTGGTGACTCTCGCCATCCAAGGCGGCAATGGGCAGATCAACCGTGTATTTGGAATCAACTGAGGTGCGACTATGAAGGTATTACTGAATGAACAGGGCTATGTGGAAAGCTATGCCCTGGAGGGCGATCTGCTGGACGCTGTGGAAACGGAGGAACCGGATGACCTCTCGCATTTTGAGGAACATTTCACCGCCTATCAGGTGCGGGACGGTACCCTGGCCTTTGATGACGCCCAGGCCGTAGCGGAACAGGCGGAGGCCGCAAAGGACGCATACCGAAAGCGGCGGGAAATCGAGTGCTTTCCCGTCATCAACCGGGGGCGCCTGTGGTATGATACCCTCACCGAGGAGCAGTTCTCGGAGCTGAAGACCTGGTACCGCGCATGGCTGGACGGTACCAACACACAAACCATCCCGGAAAAACCGGAATGGCTGACATGAGGACAAAGGCGCTCCCGCTGGGGGCGTCTTTTCCATATTCAAAAATAAGGAGGACGAGACTATGAAATCAATCTGGGTCGGTATCCAGGTTGCCTTTTCCGCCCTGGGTGGCTTTCTGGGCTGGTACCTGGGCGGCATGGATGGCTTTCTCTACGCGCTGATTGCCTTCGTGCTGGTGGACTATATCACCGGCGTGATGTGCGCCATCGTGGACAAGAAGCTGTCCAGCGCCGTGGGCTTCAAGGGCATCTGTCGGAAGGTGCTCATCTTCGTGCTGGTGGGCATCGGCAACCTGGTGGATGTGTATGTGCTGGGTCAGGAGGGAGTGCTCCGCACGGCGGTGATCTTCTTCTACCTGTCCAATGAGGGTATCTCTTTCCTGGAAAACGCCGGACACCTGGGCCTGCCCATCCCGAAAAAACTGAAGGATGTGCTGGAACAACTGCATGACAAAGGAGGAAGCGACAATGAATCTGCATAAGCTGATTTTTACCAACAACGCCTGTTATAAGGCGGGACGCAAAATCACCCCCAAGGGCATCATGGTACATTCCACCGGGGCCAATAACCCCTGGCTGAAACGCTATGTCGGCCCGGACGATGGCCTGCTGGGGAAGAACCAGTACAATAACCATTGGAACCAGCCCATGGATCGGGAGGTCTGCGTCCACGCCTTCATCGGCAAGCTGGCCAATGGGACGGTGGCCACCTACCAGACCCTGCCCTGGAACTACCGTGGCTGGCACGCCGGCGGTTCCGCCAACGACACCCACATTTCCTTCGAGATCTGCGAGGATGACCTCACGGACGCCGATTATCTGGACAAGGTCTATCATGAAGCGGTGGACCTCTGCGTGTATCTCTGCGGGCTCTATGGCCTGACGGAGCAGGACATCATCTGCCACTGCGAGGGTCACGACCTGGGCATCGCGTCCAACCACGTGGACGTGCTGCACTGGTGGCCTAAGCACGGGAAGAACATGGACACCTTCCGCGCGGAGGTCGCGGCCAGGCTGGGCGGCTCTGAGCCGGATACCCCTGTGGAGCCGGTTCAGCCCAGTGGAGGCATCAAGGCCGGCGACCTGGTGACCATCACTGGGACGAAGTATTATGGCGGACAGACCATCCCCGCCTGGGTCAAGAAGCAGCGGTGGTACGTCTGCGAAGTGTCCGGCGACCGTGCGGTCATCAACAAAAATGAGAGCGGCACCAACGCCATCATGTCCCCGGTGCGTGTCTCCGACCTGGCTCCGGCGGAAAACGCGGCGGTGACCTACCGCGTCCACACCGTGGTCAAGGGCGATACTCTCTGGGGCATCGCCGAGAAGTATCTGGGCAGCGGCGCCCGCTACAAGGAGATCAAGACCTTTAACGGCCTTGACACCGACACCATCTACAGCGGCCAGAAGCTGAAGATTCCAAACTAAATATCAGTTCCAGCCGAAGGGGTGCAGTCATGTTTTGTGGCTGCACCCCTTTATTTTTTTATTCCCCTCATATTTGCTCTTTCCCGTGGCCGTATGGTGAGGAGCGTCCAGGGCTTCTCGGAAAGGGGACAAGTTATGACAGAAACCGAAAAGCTCAAAATCAGTAAACTCAGACGAGACGGGCTGGGGTACAAGAAAATCGCTGCGGCCCTCGACCTGCCGGTAAATAGCGTCAAAACCTATCTCCGCCGCCATCCCGCCAATGAGGAGGCCGCTGCTATTCCAGACTTCTGCGAGATGTGCGGGAAGCCTATCGTCCAAGCACCGCACCGTAAACATAAGCGGTTCTGTTCCGACTCGTGCCGTATCTCCTGGTGGAACGCCCACCCGGACAAGGGCGGGAAGCGGACGCTCCACAATTTCACCTGCGCCTATTGTGGGCGTACATTCCAAAGCGGCGCAAGAGATCGCCGTTACTGCTCCCGCGCCTGTTATGCCGCGGCGCGGAAAAAGGCGGTGGCTGAGAATGGATGATATTTGCGAGAGACTGACCGCCTATCAGACCGCCATGAGCCTTGCTCGGAATATGCTCCGGCAGGGCATCATCAGCGAGGATGACTACCGCAAAATTGATACAATCATCGCCAAAAAGCATGGGGTATCTTCGTGTAGTATATTCCGCTTTGAATCGCCTAAATCGCTGGATAATGAGCACTTTTAGAGGTAATATGCAGTGGACACAAGGAGGTGACAGAATGGCAAGAACCATTCAACAAATTTCATTCCCCGCACCCATGCGGCCCAGCTTGAAGCGGGTTGCGGCCTATGCCAGGGTTTCCTCCGGCAAGGATGCCATGCTGCATTCTTTGTCCGCACAGGTAAGCTACTACAGCGCGCTGATTCAGAAGCACGCCGACTGGCTCTACTGCGGGGTGTACGCTGATGAAGCGTTTACCGGCACCAAGGACAGCCGGGAGGGATTTCAAGACCTGCTGGCTGAATGCCGTGCCGGAAATATCGACATGGTCATCACGAAGTCCATTTCCCGCTTTGCGCGGAACACGGTGACTCTTCTTGAGACCGTCCGGGAGCTGAAGGCTCTGGGCGTTGATGTCTATTTCGAGGAGCAGAACATTCACACCATGAGCGCGGACGGAGAATTGATGATGACCATCCTGGCTTCCTACGCACAGGAAGAAAGCCGCTCCGCCAGCGAGAATCAGAAGTGGCGGATTCGTCACGGCTTTGAGCGCGGCGAGCTGGTGAACCTGCGGTTCCTGTTCGGCTACAAAATTGAGAAGGGACAGGTCGAGGTTGACCCGGAAAAGGCGGAAGTGGTGCGGGAGGTATTCCGCAGGGCTTTGGAGGGAGAGTCTTTATCCAGTCTGGCTGCTGACTTGAACCGGCGAGGGGTCACTGGTGTTCTGGGTGGCAAGTGGAACGCCATGCGCATCCGGGAGATGCTGTCCAACGAAAAGTACCTGGGCAATGCGCTCTTGCAAAAGCAGTACCGCAACAACCATCTGGAGAAAAAGGAAATCCCGAACCGGGGCGAACTGCCCCAATACTATGCGGAGGGCACCCACGAAGCCATCATTGACCAGTCTACCTTTGATGCGGCTCAGCGGCTGCTGGTCAAGCTCAGGGAAGGCACACCGGTTCGGTCGCCCTGGAAAAAATCTGCTTTCACCAGCATGATTTCCTGCACGGTGTGCGATCGCAACTACAAACGATGCACCAGCGGGAAGAGACATTTCTGGAACTGCCCGACTGCGGTGCGGACGGATCTGGCTTCCTGCGGCACATCCCAAATCCCGGAGAAGCTGCTGTACGACCTTTCCGCCCAGGTTCTTGGCCTGACGCAGTTTGATGAGCCGGTTTTCCGGGAGAAGGTCAAAAGCATCGATGCCCTCCCGGACAAAACACTGGTGTTCCATTTTTATGACGGCTCCACGGTAGCGCGGCATTGGGAGTACACATCCAGAGCCAAGAGCTGGACGCCGGAGATGAAAGAGAAGGCCCGGCAACGGGCGCTGGCGCAAAGGAGGGGTGAAAAATGGCAAGAGCGGTAACCGTCATCCCGCCCACCATTCAGCCCATCACGCACTTGGCCAGAAATGCTGTGGTGCGCCGGCGGGTTGCGGCTTACGCCCGTGTCTCCACCTCCAGCGAGGAACAGCTCACCAGCTATGAAGCCCAGGTGGACTACTACACCCGCTTCATCCAGTCCAAGCCGGAATGGGAGTTCGTAAGGGTCTATACCGATGAAGGCATTTCTGCGGTGAATACCAAAAAGCGCGAGGGCTTCAACCAGATGGTGCGGGATGCGCTCGATGGGAAAATCGACCTCATTGTAACTAAGTCAGTCAGCCGCTTTGCCCGGAACACGGTGGACAGCCTGGTGACCGTCCGCAAACTGAAGGAAAAAGGTGTGGAGGTCTACTTCGAGAAGGAGAACATCTACACCCTGGACAGCAAGGGTGAGCTGCTGATTACCATCATGTCCTCCCTGGCGCAGGAGGAAAGCCGCTCCATTTCAGAGAACGTCACCTGGGGCCAGAGAAAGCGATTCGCCGATGGGAAGGTCAGCCTGCCGTATAGCCACTTTCTGGGCTACCGGAAAGGGGCTGACGGGCTGCCGGAAATCGTGCCGGAGGAAGCGGAAACCGTCCGCTGGATTTACAGCCTATTCCTCAGCGGAAAGACCACCGGTTCAATCGCAGGACTTCTCACCAGGGAGGGGATACCAACCCCCGCCGGCAAGAAAAAGTGGGCGGCAAGCACTGTGGAGAGCATTCTCAAAAACGAGAAGTACAAGGGCGATGCCCTCCTACAAAAGGCGTTCACGGTGGATTTCCTCACCAAAAAACAGAAGAAAAACGAAGGCGAGGTGCCGCAGTACTATGTGGAGAACAGCCACCCGGCCATCATTGACCCCGCCGAGTGGAAGCTGGTGCAGCGGGAGCTGGAGCGCAGGAAAGCCATCGGGCGCAGCTACAGCGGCAACAGCATTTTTTCCTCCCGGCTGGTCTGCGGAGACTGCGGCGGTTACTTTGGCTCCAAGGTCTGGCATTCTACCGACAAATACCGGCGCACCATCTGGCGGTGCAACAGCAAGTTCATCGGCGAAGAAAAGTGTCAGACACCGCACCTGACTGAGGAGGAGATCAAGGCCCGGTTCCTGGATGCCTTCAATGCGCTGGTGTCGGATAAAGAGCGGCTGCTGGATGAGTGCCGCACCATGCAGGCGGCGCTGACCGACACCGGCTCCCTGGACAGCGAGATTGCGGCGCTCCTTTCCGAAATGGAGGTGGTGGCCGAACTGACCAAGCGGTGCATCGAGGAAAATTCCACCACGGCACAGGACCAGACCGCTTACCTGGAACGCTACAACGGCCTGGCAGAGCGGTACGAAACCGCCAAGGCCAAGTTGGAGAAGCTCCAGGCGGAAAAGGCCCAGCGGGAAGCCAAGGCCGAGGACATTGGCGGCTTTATGTTCGAACTGGCGGAGTACGGAGAGTCCCTCACGGAGTTTGATGACCGGCTTTGGCTCACGGTCATCGATACCGTAACCGTCCACCGGGACGGACAGCTGACATTCAAATTCCAGACGGGGCATGAGATGCTTGAATAAGAATCAATTTTATTAAAAAAGGGGGCGGAAGGTTTCCGTCCCCATTACTATTATGGAATGTATTTCATCCCCCACTGTGAAATAGCATAAAACACTGGCAATAAGTCCTGCCCTTTCTCTGTGAGGGAATACTCCACCCGCAGCGGCATCTCATTATATTGAATGCGCTGCACCAGTTCATCCTTTTCCAATTCTTTGAGCGCATTGGTTAGCGCCGTATTGGTGATGGGCTTGAGCAGCTTTTTGAGTTCGCCAAACCGCATGGGAGACTTGATGCACAGCTCATAGAGGATCTGGAGCTTCCACTTACCCTGCAGCATCTGCACCACCGGCATAACAGGGCAATTGCCACTCTCCGTAAGAATGACGTTGCTTACCTTTTCTTTGAATTCCTCGTAAGTCATTGTTGATTCCCCACTTTAGACAGGTATTGTTTTTGATACCAGGTACAAACAATTTGCGTACTTGATTTATTATGACAATCAAGTATAATAATTGTACCAGCAGAAGCTGGATATGTCAATCTCCAAATCACTCTGAAAGGATGAAACACGATGAGAGAACTGAACATTATGGAGGCCACTGTCTATTCTTCCCCCAATCCGCTGACTTTGATCTGTTCTTTGAATGAAGATGGCACCACCAACCTGGCCCCCATCTGCTTTGTCTCCTATCTCTCTTTCAACCCGCCGATGGTGGGATTCGCCGCCGGAAAGCAGTCCCACACCGGCAAGCGTGTGCGGGAGACTGGAAAAGTCATCGTCACGGTCCCCGGTGAAAGTCTGGCTGGCGCAGTGATGGCCTGCGGCACCTCCACCGGCGCCAAGTTAAACAAGGTGGCCGAAAATCACATCGAAATGAAGTCGGTAGACGGCAGCGACATTCAGATTCCAGCGGACACCCGGCTGGCTATGACGGCGACCCTGCAGCAGTCCGTGGAGGTGGGCGACCACATCCTGCACATCTGCCAGGTGGACAAGTTCCTGGGCGATGAGGACAAGAAAGGTCTGTATGCTTGGAACGGCTTTGGAAAGGTCGCATCTGCGGCAGAAGGTTGAATCTTAAAGCAGGAAGGAGGCGTCAGCGGTGGCCATCTGCATCAAGGACTGTATTCAGAATATGAATCTGGTGATCGGCTGTCCCATTGGCTGCAGCTACTGCTACGCCAGAAACAATGTCCGCCGGTTCCACATGATCGACGACTTTGAAAAGCCGGAGTTCTTCCCAGGTAAGCTGCGGCTGATGGAGAAGAAGCGTCCTCAAAATTTCCTGCTCACCGGCATGAGCGATTTTGCCCACTGGCAGACAGAGTGGCGAGATCAGGTATTTTCCAAAATGGCTGAAAATCCACAGCACCAGTATCTGTTCTTGACCAAGCGGCCGGAGGACATCGTCTTTTCCACCCCATTAGACAATGCCTGGTTCGGCGTGACTGTGACTTCCAGCAGGGAGAAAGGCCGCATCCAGACTTTACGGGAGCACATCCGCGGCGGGCATTACCATGTGACCTTTGAACCCATGTTTGACAACATCGGTACAGTAGACCTCACTGGCATCGAATGGATCGTCATTGGTACTGAGACTGGACGCAGGAAGGGCAAGGCCGTCTCCAAACCGGAGTGGGTGTGGAATTTGACTCATCAGGCTCACGCACTTGGTACTCCTGTGTTCATGAAGGAAGATCTGCTTCCTATCATTGGCGAGGAAAGCATGACACAAGAGCTGCCCCCGGCCTTCTGCCGGGTATTGGAGGAACAGAAAGCATGGCGGAAATAGTGGAAAGCGGTGTCCTGATCCGGGATGTGGAAACGAAAAACATCATGACCAAATCCACCCTTCCAGTGGGCGGCTATTCGGTGAACCCCTATGTAGGCTGCACCCACGGCTGTAAGTACTGCTACGCCTCGTTTATGAAGCGATTTACCGGGCATACCGAACCATGGGGCACCTTTCTGGATGTGAAACACTGGCCTGCCATTAAAAATCCCCGGAAGTATGCCGGGCAGCGTGTAGTCATCGGCTCGGTGACAGACGGATACCTGCCTCAGGAGGAGCAGTTCGGCAATACCCGCAGGCTGTTGGAGCAGCTGAAAGGCAGCGGCGCGGAGATTCTGATCTGTACCAAATCCGACTTGGTGGTGCGGGACATCGACTTGCTGAAAGAGATGGGAAAAGTCACTGTTTCCTGGTCGATTAACACGCTGGATGAGGGTTTCAAAAATGACATGGACAATGCCGTCAGCATCCAGCGGCGGTTGGACGCCATGAAGCAGGTCTATGATGCAGGCATCCGCACCGTGTGCTTTATCGCTCCGGTTTTTCCCGGTATCACGGATTTCGAGGCCATCTTCCACCGGGTGAAAGACCAGTGCGACCTGGTGTGGCTGGAAAATCTGAATTTGCGGGGCGGCTTCAAAAAAGACATCCTGGCCTATATTCAGGAGAAATACCCTGACCTCAAGCCGCTGTACAACGCCATCTATACCAGAAGAGACAGGGGCTATTTCCGGGAGTTGGAGGAGCGGGCAGAGCGCCTTGCGAGAGAATATGATTGTCCCTTTGTGGACAACGAACTCCCCTACGGCCGGGCAGAGCCGGGGCATCCGGTCATCGTGGATTACTTTTATCACGAGGAAGTGCGCGGCTCGGAGAACACCGGCCTCAGGAATCGGTGAACCCCCTTGGCGCAAAGTGAACCCCCTGACGCCCAAAGGGGGTTCATTTGTATCACAATTAGGGTCATTTGCCAAACGGACATTACACGAACACCTGCTTTTCAAGGGCGGCTTTGCCGTGTTGGTGTGGTTGTGATGTCAAAACAGACCAGAGGGCCAAGGCACATCGTGCCTTGGCCCTCTGGTTTTTGTATGCTTATACCCTATTGGGATTCAGTACCCAATCATAGTGAGTCGTAACACTCTTGTTGAATGTCACACAAAATTAAGGTTCATCATCATCTTCAAACAAAGATTGCTGGCGAGCCTCTTCTGCCATTTCTTCCCAAGGCCATTTCATGGTGTGATGTTTACGGTAAAACAGCAACTGTAGATCAATTGCAAAAACAGAGTCAATGGATTCGTCATAGGATATCACAAGGCTTCTTCCTGTTTCGGGCCTTTGTAGTTCAACCAATTTTTTTAGCACCGACTTTAAATTTCCTTTTTTGATTCGAGGTTCTTTTCTGTTTGTTATAGTGTATATATCATTACGAGAGAAACCCTTCATCAGTTGCCTGTCTGTTGCATTTACAATAGCTTCCATGGATAGAGCGTATATGCCGGTTGATTTCTTTTTCCTCTGTCGAATACCAGTAGAAAGTGTCTGCGCAAACTGCTGATAGAGGCCATCTAGCTGATTTGCATAGCCCTTGGCAGCATTATCATAGAATACAGGGTTTACAATAGGGGTATTGAAATCTTGAGTTTCCTCAATACCGGCTTCATCTTCAACAAGCCTTAACAAAAGAGATTGTAGAATCCCGACATTTCCAAAAGAGTCACATATCATATCGTTTTTGATATTGTCATCAATCTGAATTTTAAGTGCCTGACTACCATTGTCAATCACTTGGCGAAGTTCATCATCTGTCCATTCTATGGAAATTTCTTCTATCCGTCACGTTAAATCAGGGTTCATGTAAGTAAGAAGATTTGTTTGGGTCCAGACACCTATAATAATCACTTTACAGTTATAGTCCCAAAATGTCTTCAAATCAAATGCTAGTTTTGCTCGCGTTTCAAGATCAAGATAATGAAAGTCCTCAATAAGGTCCGGTTCATCGCCTACAACATCGACACCGATTTCCGCTGCTGTGAGTCTGTGGTAACGGTGTAAGCACAGGAAGGGCCTGCCCTTTCCCACCGCCCCACGGCGGTGGTACATAGGGACATGGTTTTTCTGGGAAGGTAACACTCCGCCGAAAGGACAGGAAAGCTGGGGGGCCCAGTGCCGTTATTCCGGTTCCTTCATTTTGGTCTCCACCACCACGCAGGCCAGGATGATCCCCGCCCCCACCAGACCGGCGGTAGACAGCCGCTCCCCTAAGAGGAAGTAGGAGAAGGCCGCGGTCATCACCGGGCAGGTGCACTGGAGGAGGGCCACCGTCCGGGAGGACAGGCCCCCCAAGGCGGCGTTTTGCAGCAGATAGCCTGCCACGGTGCAGCCCAAGGCCAGGTAGAAGATGGTGGCCCAGATGGTGGGGGTGGCCGCCGCCAGGTGGACCCCGCCGTCCAGAAACAGGGCGCAAAGGGCTGCCATCCCCAGGGAGGCGGCGGTCTGCAGGGCGGTGAGGGTGAGGGGATCCACCCGGTTCAGGGCCTTCTCCCCAAAGATCAAAGACCCCGCCAGCAGCAGGGCGGAGAGGAGGGAGAACAGTTCCCCCCACCCAAAGCCAGACAGGCCCCCCTGGCCGCAGAGGAGGTAGAGGCCCAGAATCACCACCAGCTGGACGGGGATGTGCTGCTTCCCCATCCTGCGCCGGTAGACGGCCAGGGCCAACAGGGGGGTCATCACCGTGGACAGGGAACGGAGAAAGGCCACCGAAGTGGCGGCGGTGAGCTCCAAGGCAATGTTGTTGGCCACATAGGCCCCGCCCATACACAGGCTGGGCAGCAGCCAATCTTTGGGGGAGCAGGCCCGGAGCCCCTGGAAGATCCGCCGGCCAAAGAGCAGTAGGAGAAAGACCAGGGCAATGCCATACCGGGCGGTGAGCAGGGAGTAGACCGGCAGCACCTCATAGGCGGATTTGGAGATGGGGTCCCCAAACCCGTAGAGGAGGCTCTGTAGGAGGATGAACCCGATGGGCAGCCACCGCAGGGAGATGCCTTTCTTCAAGGGCAGCTGGGGTGTGGGAGAGGGAGGGGTGGGCATGGCGGTCACCTCGTAGCCAATAAAATCACCGGCAGAGCCGGACAAGTTCCCTCATTATACTACACCACGGCAGACACTGGCAAGGTCTTTCCAGGGCCGCCCCGGTGGGGGGAGGCTGGCGTGGGTTCCCCCGGAGAATCTGCTGGATCCTGCCCCAGCGTTCCATGGTTCAGAGGGAACGGGGCGTTTGGTCCTGGAAGGTCCCGTGGCCGGAAAATCTTCGCAGTTTGTTCGCAAAATCTTTAAGTACAATTAAAGAAGCCTTGCTATCCTAAAGAAAATTCCGGCGGGACACCCCGCCGGGGATCCAAGAGGAGGCGATGGCATGCGGCTGCTGTTAGCGGAAGATGAGAAGTCCCTCTCCCGGGCAGTGACGGTGCTGCTGCGGAAGAGCAACTATGAGGTGGATTCGGTGTACGACGGGGAGGAGGCCTTGGCCTACCTCAGTTCCGGCAACTACGATGGGGCCATCCTGGACATTATGATGCCCAAGGTGGATGGGATCGAGGTCCTCCGCCAGCTGCGGGGGCGGGGGAGCCGGCTGCCGGTCCTTCTCCTCACTGCCAAGGCGGAGGTGGACGACAAGGTGCTGGGCCTGGACAGCGGAGCCAACGACTACCTCACCAAGCCCTTCGCCAGCCAGGAGCTGTTGGCCCGGATCCGGGCCATGACCCGGGAGCAGACGGCCCAGACCACCTCCCAACTCCACGTGGGGAATGTTACGCTGGACCGGGCCACCTTTGAACTGTCCACCCCGTCGGGGAGCCTTCGGCTGGCCAACAAGGAGTTTCAGATGCTGGAACTGCTCATGTGCAACCCCCGGAACCTGATTTCCACCGAACGGTTCCTGGAAAAGATCTGGGGATATGACAACGAGGCGGAGATCAACGTGGTGTGGGTGTACATCTCCTACCTGCGGAAAAAGCTGGCAGCCCTCCACAGCAATGTGCAGATCAAGGCCCGGCGGAACGTCGGCTATTCCCTGGAGGAGATTTCATGATCCGGACCCTCCGCACCCGGCTGGTGGCGGCGGCCATGCTCTCCCTGCTGGTGGTGCTCACGGTGATTCTGGGGGTCATTCTCCTGGGCAGTTACCGGGGGATTGTCTCCGACGCGGACCGTATTTTGGACCTGCTGGCAGAGGGGGAGGGGACCTTTCCTACCCTGCCGGCGGATTTCAACTGGGAGGAGGAGGGCCCCCGCCGCCGCTCCCCGGAGCTGGGGTATGAGATCCGTTACTTCTCCGTCCTTCTGGACGAGAGCGGCAACGTGGCCACCACCGACTTGGGGCAGATTGCCGCTGTGGACCAGGAGACGGCGGAGGCCTATGCCCAACAGGTGCGGGCCCAGGGGCATACCCGGGGGTTTCTCCAGGACTACCGGTATTTGACCGCCCAGGAGGGGGACCAGACCCGGGTCATTTTCCTGGACTACAGCGGCTACCTGTTCACCTTCCGATCCACGCTGTTTACAGGGCTTTGGGTGTCGGCGGTGGGGCTGCTGGCAGTGTTTCTCCTGCTGCTCCTCCTCTCCCGGCGGATCATCCGCCCCATTCTGGAGAGCTACGAAAAGCAGAAGCGGTTCATCACCGACGCCGGTCACGAGCTGAAAACCCCCATTGCCATCATCCAAGCAGACACCGACGTGCTGACCCTGGAGACCGGGGAGGGCAATGAGTGGATCGATGACATCCAGCACCAGGTTCGGCGGCTGTCCACCCTCACCAACGACCTCATCTACCTCTCCCGGATGGAGGAGCCCCAGCGGCAGCCCGCCTTTCTCCCCCTGCCCTTCTCGGACCTGGTGGCGGAGACCGCCCAGTCCTTCCAGGCCGTGGCCAAGAGCCAGGGGAAAACCTTCTCTCTGCGCATCCAGCCCACCCTCACCCTGGTGGGGGAGGAGAAGAGCCTGGGACAGCTGGTGTCCATCCTGCTGGACAACGCCCTGAAGTATTCCCCGCCGGGGGGCGAGATTACGGTAACCCTGGCCCGGCAGGGGAAGTCTCTCCTCCTCACCGTGGCCAACACCGCCCAAACCCTGAGCAAGGAGCTGTTGGAGAACATGTTCGACCGGTTCTACCGGGGGGACAAGGCCCGCAGTTCCGAGCAGGGGGGCTATGGCATCGGCCTGTCCATCGCCAAGGCGGTGGTACAGAGCCACAAAGGGAAAATCTCCGCCGCTACCCGGGGAGACCAACTGGTGATGACCGTGGTGCTGCCTGCGGGGTAACCCCATGCACCCCATCCCATCCTGGGGCAGAGGGAACCAACCGTCCTGTGCTGCAATGGGCCCGGGAAACCGGGTCCCCTGTGAAAGGAGTCAAACCCATGACCGCGAAAGAATTCTATGGCACCGACTGGAAAACCATGGACCAAGCCAGAAACCAAGTGCTTCAGGCTATCCGGGCTGGACAGAGACGTCCCCGGCGGCCTGGAGCGGTGCTCTACACCACCTCTCGGATCAAATCGCCGGAGAGTGCCTGCCGGAAGCTGCGGCAGCGGGGCCTGCCGGCCACGGCCCAGGCGGCCCTGACCCGGATCCGAGACGCGGTGGGGGTGCGGGTGATCTGCGCCTTCCAGGACGATGTGTACCAGATGGCCCAGTATTTGGAGGAGCGGCCGGAGTTTGCCGTCCTCCAGACCAAGGATTACATCTCCCACCCTAAGGAAAACGGCTACCGCAGTTACCACCTGATCCTGGGCATTCTGGACGGCCCGGGGAAGGGGATGACGGTGGAGGTCCAGCTGCGCACCATCGCCATCGACTGCTGGGCCAGCTTGGAGCACCAGATCAAGTACAAGCGGCGGGTGCCCCATGAACACCTGGTCCGGGAGGAACTCAAGCGCTGCGCCGACGAGATCGCCTCGGTGGACCTGTCCATGGAGACCATCCGGGAGCTGCTCAACGGGGCCTGAGCCCGCGGCAGAAAGCCCCCCCGGCGAGGAACCCCTTCCTCGCCGGGGGGGCTGGGTATGGGACCGTTTGGGCCAAAGCAGCTGGCGGCCGGGACGCCCCCCTCATAGGGAGAGCTGGCCGGGGAGGGCCTTCTTGGCCAGAAAACTTTTCTGGGCGCCCTGGGTGACGGAGTCCCCCGGCCGGAGGTGGCCCAGCAGTAGAGGGGAGGCGGGGTCGTGGTACCGGTAGTTCTCCCGGGCCTTTTGTGGGGTTTTGTTGGCGTAGCAGTATTTGCAGCCGTTGAGGCAGGAATTTTCCCAAGCTGATAGATTTGATACGGATTTATTTTCAGGACACGGCG